>Ga0256405_10000615_pt1 | contig 115137 bp, 96 predicted proteins | sample RumenRJG_02DNA_FD_189096 | JGI IMG/M metagenome (GOLD analysis project Ga0256405, IMG submission 189096) | Bovine rumen microbial communities from Lethbridge, Alberta, Canada - RJG_02 | ecosystem: Host-associated > Mammals > Digestive system > Stomach > Rumen | place: Canada: Alberta...
GAAGCGGAAGGTTTGCAGGACAACCCGCCCGCGAACTTGAAACAACATAAAGAAAGAGGATGACCTCTAAGTCATATTGACTTTTTAGTCATCCTCCTTTCGTGCCCGAGGTGGGAATCGAACCCACACGTCTGTTAGGACACAGGATTTTGAGTCCAGCGCGTCTACCATTCCGCCACTCGGGCCTCGCACGGATGCAAAGATACGTCTTTTCCGCTTCTTTGAGAATTTTTTTTCGTAATATTGAAGAAATTTTATCGACATGCGAAGACTTCTCTTTACCGGCATCCCCGCCCTGCTGGCCTTCCTGGCCGGCGCAGTGGCGGCCACTGCCCAGAACCCCATCATCCCGGAAGCAAAATACAATTCCGACCCGCAGGCCCGCACCTGGTCGATGCCCGACGGCACCCAGCGGCTCTACGTCTACGGATCCCGCGACGAATCCTCCACCTGGTACTGCTCGCATGCCTATGACGTGCTCTCGACCGATGACATGAAGTCCTGGAAACTGACACCGGACTCCTTCCTGTCGAAGGGAGAAGGCGACCAGGTACCCTATAATGACGAATTCCTCTACGCACCCGACTGCTTCCGCAAGGACGGGAAATACTGGCTGTTCTACTCGCAGAGCGGCGGCAGGGACGTGGAAGGAGTCGCCGTGTCCGACCGTCCCGAGGGGCCGTTCCGCGACGGCAGCGCCATCCAGGGCGCCAACCAGATCGACCCGTCCGTCTTCATCGACGACGACGGACAGGCATACCTCTTCTTCGGGCAGTTCGCGGCCAAGTGCGCCCGGCTGAACCCGGACATGCGCAGCATCGACCGCTCGACCCTGCGTGACAGCATCATCACGGAAGCGGAGCACCACTTCCACGAAGGAATCCAGGCTTTCAAGCGGAACGGTATCTACTACCTCGTCTACGCCGACATCAGCCGGCGGGGCATGCCCACCTGCCTGGGCTACGCCACGTCCGAGCATGTCATGGGTCCGTACACCTACCGGGGCGTGATCGTCGACAACTTCGGCTGTGACCCGTACGTGTGGAACAACCATGGGTCGGTGGGCGAACTGAACGGGCAGTGGTATGTCTTCTACCACCGTTCCACGAACGGGACCGAGATGCTCCGGAAATCCTGCGTCGAGCCCATCCGCTTCAACTCCGACGGCACCATCGACGAAGTGCCGATGACGACCTCCGGCGCGGCCGGCTACCTGGACCCGTTCACGCTGATGCCGGGATGGCGCGCCTGCGGGCTCACCGGGCACGCACGGATCGTCCTCCGCAAGCAGGCGGGCCGGGAGATCCTCGCGCAGATCCGCCGCCGCGACTCCGCGCTCTGGCGTGACTTCCGTTTCGACCGCACGCCGGAACGGATGCAACTGACCGTGATTCCCCACAAGGGCGGAAAGGTGCAGGTGTTCGCGAACACCCTCTGCCTGCCGCTGGTCGCCGAGTTCGACGTGCCGGCGGGGGACGGCATGCGTCCCGTCACCCTGGAAGTGCCGGTGAAGGCCGCTCTCGAAGGAGTGCATCCGCTGTTCTTCCGGTTCAACGGGGAGGCCGAGACCGACCTGATGGACCTCGTTTCCTTCCGCTTCCGGTAGCGGAAACGGCGGAAATGCGGTCCGTGTCTTTCATTATCAGCACATTTTTATTATTTTTGTTCCCCAACCTTACACATTTTTGAGCAATGAGACTTGACGGAAGAAGAGAAAGTTCCAATGTAGACGACCGCCGGCGCGCCGGCGGCGGCACCATCGCCGGCGTCGGACTGGGCGGCATCGTGATCGTAGGACTCCTGACCCTGTTGATGGGCGGAAACCTGGGCGACGTATTCAACAACGTGGTGCAGACCACCATGCAACAAGGAAGCGTCACCTCCGGCGGAACGGGCGAGTTCACGGAAGAGGAACAGCAGCTTGCCACCTTCTCGAAGCAGATCCTGGCCGGCACCGAAGACATCTGGACGGCCGTTTTCGCCAAGTACGGCTATAATTACCGCGCGCCGAAGATGGTCCTGTACACCGGCACCACCTCTTCGGGCTGCGGCACGGCCAACGCATCCATCGGGCCGTTCTACTGCTCCGCGGACGAATGCCTGTACATCGACCTGAACTTCTTCTCGTCGATGAAACAGCAGCTCGGGGCGGACGGCGACTTCGCCTACGCCTACGTCATCGCCCATGAAGTCGGGCACCATGTCCAGCACCTGCTGGGCACCCTGGACAAGGCACACCAGCAGATGAACCGGATGAGCAAGGCCGCGGCCAATGCGGTCAGCGTCCGCATCGAGCTGCAGGCCGACTACTACGCCGGCGTCTGGGGCAGGAACGACAACGCGAAGTTCGGCTCGCTCGAGGCGGGCGACATCGACGAAGCCATCCGCTGCGCCTCGGTGATCGGCGACGACTACCTCCAGAAGAAATCCCAGGGCTACGTGGTGGAAGAATCCTTCACCCACGGCACCGCCGCCCAGCGGAAAAAATGGCTGAGCCGCGGTCTCAACTACGGCGACCTCGAACACGGAGACACTTTCAGCATCTCCGAATCGCAGCTGTAGCTGCCAGCCCTTTCCCAAGAGCTTGACGCCCCGTCAGTCCGGGGCATGCGAAATCATACGAATACGAAAAAAAAGCTCACCATGAATCATTTCACTTTGCCGGAAGACGGGGGACTCATCGAGAAAGACCTACCCCGTGGCATCCTGCACTCTTACGAGAAGATCAGCACTGAAATCTTCGACGACTCCTCCCGCGGGAGCGCCTGCATTGCGGAGCTGATCGCAAAAGCCATCGAAGAACACCGGAAATCCGGTCTGCCGCGTCCCTTCAAGCTGGGGCTGACGACCGGTGAGACGCCCGTGTCGCTCTACAAGCACCTGACCGCCCTGCACGAAGCCGGCCGGGTGTCCTTCGAAGACGTCGAAGTCTTCTCCATCGACGAATACTATCCCTGCTCGCAGGATTCGGCGCAAAGCCGGAATCGTCGCCTGCACGAAGCCTTCCTGGACAAGGTGGACATCCGCAAGGAGAACGTCCACATCCCGGACGGAACCGTTCCGCAGGCCGAAGTATCCGACTATCTGGCCGAATACGAGAAGATTGCCCGCGGTATGGACCTGCTGGTAATCGGCATCGGCGAAAGCGGCCAGGTGGGGTTCAACGAACCCGGCACGGCGCGCAGCAGCCGCACCCGCACGGTCCTCCTCTCCTACAAGTCGCGGAAGCGCCAGGCGCGCAACTTCAACGGGGACCTCTCCGTGACGCCGCGCACGGCGGTGACGATCGGCATCGACACGATGCTGAGCGCCCGCCGCATCATCCTCATGGCCTGGGGCGAAAAGAAGGCCGAGGCCGTCCGCGACATCGTGGAAGGGGAAGCCTCCGCCGCCTGCCCCGCCTCGCTGCTGCAGGAGCATGGGAACATCTCCTTCTACACCGACACGGCCGCCGCGGCCCTGCTGACCCGCGTCGTAGCGCCCTGGATGGTCGGTCCTTGCCGGTGGACGCCGAAATACATCCGCAAAGCCGTCATCTGGCTGTGCGGGAAGGTGCAGAAACCGATCCTGAAACTCTCGCACCAGGACTACCTGGAGAACTCGCTGGGGGAACTGCTGGAGTTGTACGGCCCCTTCGACAAGATCAACATCGAGGTGTTCAACGACCTGCAGCACACCATCACCGGCTGGCCGGGCGGCAAGCCTGACGCGGATGATTCGACCCGCCCCGTCAAGTCGAAACCCTTCCCGAAGAAGGTCCTCATCTTCTCCCCGCATCCGGACGACGACGTCATCTCCATGGGCGGCACATTCATCCGCCTGGTCCACCAGGGGCACGACGTGCATGTCGCTTACGAGACCTCCGGCGACCTGGCCGTCCACGACGACGTGGTGCTCCAGCACATGGATGCCGCCCGCCAGCTCGGATTCGGCGACCGGTTCGACGAAGTGAAGGCGCTCATCGCCTCCAAGCAGCCGGGTGCACCGGAACCCAAGGAACTGCTGGCCATCAAGGCGGCGATCCGGCGCAGCGAAGCCCGCGGTGCCGTGCGGTCATTCGGTCTGGATGACAACACCAACGCACACTTCCTCAACCTGCCGTTCTACGAGTCCGGCGGCGTGACCAAACTGCCGCGCACGCAGAAGGACATCGACATCATCAAGGAACTGATCGTCCGGCTCCGCCCTGACCAGATCTACATGGCGGGCGACCTGGCCGATCCGCACGGAACGCACCGGATCTGCACCGAGGCCGTGCTGGAAGCGATCCAGCAGCTGAAAGACGAAGGGCAGGAGTGGCTCGAGAAGACCCACATCTGGCTGTACCGAGGCGCCTGGATGGAATGGGAACTCGGCCGTGTGGACATGGCGGTCCCCCTCAGTCCGGAAGAACTGATCGAGAAGCGGCACGCCATCTTCCGCCATCTCTCCCAGAAGGACATCGTTCCCTTCCCGGGTGACGACCCGCGCGAGTTCTGGCAGCGTGCCGAAGAACGCACCCAGAACACCGCCCGGCACTACGACGCGCTCGGCATGGCCGAATACCAGGCCATCGAAGTGTTCCTGAAGCTCTGTTAATCCAAAAAACACCATACAAAGTCATGAGAGTCATCATCAAAGACACCAAACAGGAGGCCTCCGTCTGGGCGGCCGCCCACATCGCCGCCGCCATCAAGGCGAAAGCGCAGAAGACCGATGCCCCCTTCGTACTCGGCCTGCCGACCGGATCCACCCCGCTGGACACCTACGCCTGCCTGGCGCAGATGTGCGCGGAAGGGAAGGTCTCCTTCAAGAACGTCATCACCTTCAACATGGATGAATACGTGGGCATCCCGGAGAAGCACCCCGAGAGCTACCACTCCTTCATGTACCGCAACCTGTTCGACAAGATCGACATCCCGGCCGGAAACATCCACATCCTCGACGGGAACGCTCCCGACCTCGATGAGGAATGCCGCAATTACGAGAAAGCCATCGAGGCGGCCGGCGGCATCGACCTCTTCCTCGGCGGCGTGGGCGAAGACGGGCACCTGGCGTTCAACGAGCCGTTCTCTCCGCTGAACTCCCGTACGCGGGTGGTCGACCTGACGCAGGACACGATCGAGGTGAACGCCCGCTTCTTCGGCGGCGACACATCCCTCGTCCCCAAGCGGGCGATGAGCGTGGGTGTCGGCACCGTCTGCAGCGCGCGCGAGGTGCTGATCCTGGCCTTCGGCAGCAAGAAGGCACGGGTGGTGAAAGAGGCCGTCGAAGGGGCGATGAGCCACTACGTGACCCTCTCGGCCCTCCAGGCGCATGAGAACGGCACCGTCCTGCTGGACGAGCCGGCGGCCGGAGAGCTGAAAGTCAATTCCTACCGCTATTTCAAGGCCGTCGAGGCCGCTGAAAACAGGAAATAGCGCCATGACGGTACGCACAACATTCCTGCACAGGGCGCTGGTGGCGCTCTGTGCTTTCGTCTTGTCTTGCGGCCTGCTTTCCGGGCAGGGACTCTCCCGCCGCTGCGAGCACCGTACGGTCCGTTTCCAGAAAATGGACCGCGAATACTACCTGTACATCCCCGCTTCCATGAAGCCGGGCGCGGCGCTGGTCATCGCGCTGCACGGACACGGCGGGCAGGCGGAAGACATGCCTGCGGCCCTGCTGACGACCGCCGACAAGGGCGGCTTCGCCCTCTGCGTCCCCCAGGGAATCATCGGCCCCGAAGGGCATCCGGGCTGGAACGTCGGTTATCCCTTCCAGAAAGGGATGAAGAGCGACGATGTCGCCTTCATCTGCTTCCTGGCGAAGAAACTGCAGAAAGAGTTCGGGCTGAGCCGCAGCGACGCCTTCCTGACCGGGATGTCGAACGGTGGGGAGATGTGCTACCTGACGGCGATGCGCGCCCCGGAGACCTTCAAGGCCATCGCTTCGATCGCCGGCCTGACGATGGAGTGGATGGCGCGCGACCTTTCGTACCGCAAACCCGTCCATTTCATGGAAGTCCACGGCACCGAGGACCATGTGTCCGAATGGCTCGGCGACCCGGAGGACAAGGGCGGATGGGGCGCTTACCTGCCGGTTCCCGTTGCCGTGGGACGGATCGTCGCGGCGAACGGCTGCCTGTATGAGCAGGTGGAGGAATTGCCGCAGAAAGAAGGCCGCCATCCGGTGACCCTGTACCGGTTCACGGACGGGAAACCGGCCGCAAACGGCGGCGCACCCGCGGAAGTCTGGCTCTACAAGGTGCAGGGCGGCGGCCATTCCTGGGCCAACGGCGACATGGACACCTTCGGCCTCATCTGGGAATTCTTCAGCCGTTTCATCGACTGACGGCACCGCCCTCCCCTGCTTACACAATCTTGTCGAACGCTTGCGCAAGGTCGGCAATCAGGTCGTCGACATGCTCGGTGCCGATGGACAGGCGGATCGTACTCGGATAGATGCCCTGGTCCGTCAGTTCGGATTCGGTGAGTTGGGAATGTGTGGTCGTGGCAGGGTGGATGACCAGCGACTTGACATCGGCCACATTGGCAAGGAGGGAGAACAACTCCAGGGAATCGATGAACCTGAAGGCCTCGTCCTTCCCTCCTTTGATCTCGAAGGTAAAGATCGATCCGCCTCCTCCGGGGAAGTATTTCCGGTAGGTCTCATGGTCCGGATGGCCCGGCAGCGAGGGATGGTTGACCTTCGCCACCTTGGGGTGCCGGGACAGGAAGTCCACGATTTTCAAGGTGTTGGAGACGTGTCTCTCGACGCGGAGCGAGAGGGTCTCCAGCCCCTGCAGGAAAATGAAGCAGCTGACCGGGGACAGCGTTGCACCGATATCCCGAAGAAGGGTAGCGCGGGCGCGGGTAATATAGGCCGCAGGGCCTACGGCATCGGCAAAAACGATTCCGTGATAACTGTTCTCCGGCTCCGTAAACTGCGGGAACTTGCCGGATGCCTTCCAGTCGAATTTTCCCGAATCCACGATGACGCCGCCGATGGTGGTGCCGTGGCCACCGATGAACTTGGTGGCGGAATGGACCACGATATCCGCGCCGTGCTCAATCGGCCGGAGGAGGAAGGGCGTTGCAAAAGTGTTGTCTACCACGAGGGGAATCCGGTGCCGGTGGGCGATTTCCGCAACCTTTTCGATATCGATGACATTGCCGTTGGGGTTGCCGAAGGTCTCGATGAACAGGAGTTTCGTTTCCGGACGGATGGCTTTTTCGAAGTTGCGGATGTCGGCAGGATCGACGAAGGTGGTCGAAATTCCGTAAGGGACGAGCGTGTGCCGCAAGAGGTCATAGGTGCCCCCGTAGATGGTTTTCGCCGCGACAACATGGTCGCCCGCGCGGGTGATGTTCAGGATGGAATAGGTGACGGCCGCGGCGCCGGAAGCGACGGCGAGTGCTCCCACACCGCCTTCCAGCGCGGCGACGCGCTGTTCCAGGATATCCTGGGTGGTGTTGGTCAGACGGCTGTAGATGTTGCCGGGGTCGGCAAGGCCGAAACGGGCGGCAGCATGCTCGCTGTTATGGAAAACATAGGAGGATGTCTGGTAGATGGGAACCGCCCGGGCGTCGGTCACGGGATCGGCATGCTCCTGCCCAACGTGGAGCTGGAGGGTTTCGAAATGAAGTTTACCTGTTGCCATAATCGTTGTATTTTTCTGCTAGCAAAGGTAAACATGAGAGTGTTTTCAAACAAGGAGATTTGAAATTTTGGAGAATTCCTCTATATTTGCCAATAATTGTAGACGAGTCACCCAAAACCGGGAAGTTTTTTACCCGCAAGCAGAAGATTCTACTATGGCCGAAACGCTCGACAGAACCGACATCCAGATGCTGCGCGCCCTCCAAGAGAACGCCCGCATCACCGTCAAGGACCTGGCCCTGAAGGTCCATCTTTCCCCGACCCCCGTTTTCGAACGACTGCACCGGCTGGAGAAAGAGGGCTTCATCCGCCGGTATACGGCCGTTCTGGACGCTGCCAAACTGGGGCGCGGTTTCCTCGTGTTCTGCAGCGTGCGCCTTCGTAGGATGGGGAAGGAAGTGGCCGATGATTTCGTAAACCGGGTGAAGGACATCCCGGAAGTGGCCGAATGCTACAACATTTCGGGGGATTTCGATTACCTTCTAAAGATTTACGCCCCGGACATGCAGTACTACAACAACTTCCTCATCAATACGCTCGGGACCATCGACAGCCTGGGATCCGTACAAAGTTCCTTTGTAATGAACGAAATCAAGAACAACTACGGCCTACCGCTGTAGGGGCTGCGGCTAGAGCAGCGTGATGGTCAGGGGGTACGCCCCCTCGTTCAGGTAACCGTGATAATAGGTCGGCAGGCAGTAGACCGGATACAGCTGGAAGACGGTGTCGGACAGTTTCCGGTTCTCCCGGTCGAAATCGGAGAAATCGCGCCCCCACGTATATGTGCTCGGATAGAAACCCCAGGCCATGTGCTTGGTGGTATGGGAAGGGTCGGGAACCGTCATCCCGGTAAAGAAGGGATCATAGGTGATCCGGCCGTCGGCCTCCACCTTGAATTCCACATACTCCGGCGGCGTGTCCATGAACCCGTTGGCAGCATATTCCTCAGCAATCAGACCCTTCGTATACGGGTCCATCACCCGGTAGATGTCGGCTTCGACAGCCTTGTAGATGTCAGCCTCGTAGGCGTTATCGAACACGCAAGCATCGAAGTACGAGCACTTTCCGAGCCGCTCGAACGTCAGTTTGCGCTGGGCCGTGACGGCCACGGCAGCCCGTCCGGCAGGCGACACCTGGTCGGCAATCGTCAGCTTGAACCGGTATTTCTTGTCGGTGGCCAGCCGGTCCGGGGCCGTGACGCGGATCTGCACCGCCGACTCGTAACGCCCGTCCGCAAAGAGGACGTTAGGCGTCATCAACCGGAAGAGATCCGTGGCATCCGCCAAGCCGTCCCCTGTCTCGTAGGTGCAGGTAACCGAAGCGGACGTGACACCGAAACCGGTCCGGTAAATCGGCACAAGGAGCGTCCCCTCCTCCGAACCGACTTCCAAGTTCAGCACGGGCGCACCGAAGGCGAATCCGTCCGCCCCTCCGTAACGGGCGCCCGGATTTTCCTGGCTGCAACCCAGGACCATGACCATCAAAACGATGATATACAGTAACTTCTTCATCTATTCAACGTAAGGATTCTGGTCTTCTGGACCGATGGAAGGATTGTTGTCGATCTCGGCCTGCGGGATCATCATGATGCACTCGCGGAAATCCGCCGGGAAACCGAGGTATTCAGGGTATTTGCTCAGCAGGTTCGTGTGGTTCGAAGGTTCGCCGTTCACCGTCCAGTTGCGGGTCCAGCCCTTGCGCAGGCGCAGGATGTCGTAGATGCGGCCCGCCTCGCCCCAGAGTTCGATCCGGCGCTGGAGCAGGATCTCGTCCAGCAGCGTCTCGACGGTACCGACGGACGCGAACGTCTGCTCGCTGCCGGTCAGGTGGACCAGCCGCGAAGCGTAGGCGGGATTGCGGCGCGACTCCAGTTCGGACAGCCAGTGCTTGGCCTCCAGTTCATCTCCCAGCCGGCAATAGGCCTCCGCCGCGATCAGGCAGGCCTCCTCCATGCGCATGAAGATATAGTCGCCGGCATAGTTCTTCTGGTTCTTCCACTGGAACTTGAACTGGTTGTAATTGATATTCGCCCCATACTTCCAGTCGGATGTGGGGACGCCGATGTTCCCGTTCCACCACCCCTTGCGTACGTCCGTTTCCGGAATCTGGGCGTAGAGCCAGTTGCTGATGCATTTGGGCGACTCCGCCGCATAGTAGATGTTGGTGCAAGCGTCCATGTGCGAGAAGAACGAGGCGTAGACGGTGGACTGCTCGGTAATCACCTCGGCGCCCCAGAGCACGGAGCTCGTGGAGACACTGTTGAACGGAGTCGTTCCCGTCGTCCAGTTGCGCGTCGCATTGTCGAACGTACCCTTGACGACGGTCGCGCCGGCCAGGCTGATCAGGCTGCGCCCGGGCTTGGACATCGCAGCGACCGCCGCTTCGGCGGCCGTCTTCCAGTCGTTCATCACGAGGGCTACACGGGCGCGCAGCAGCTGTGTGGCATACTTGTCCAGGTGCGAGATATGCTCCTGCGGCAGGCCGGAGGTCTCGAACAAGGCCAGGGCCTCGTCGATGTCCCGGCAGATCCGCACATAGACATCCTCCACCGTCCCGCGTCCCTTGCCGACGGACGCACTCGTCGTGGGCTCGGTGTATACCGGAACCCCGGGAGCGTCCTGGTGTCCGACATAGGTCTGCTGGAAACTCTGGATCAGCATGAAATAGCAGTAGGCGCGCACGGCATAGGCCTGCGCGGCGATGTCCTGGCGGCGGGCCAGGTCACCGGTGGCCGACTCCCACGCCGAAAGCAGGTAGTTGGCGTTGTCGATGAGTTCGTAGAAATACGCCCAAGTAAAGTAGCTGCGCCAGATCTTGCTGGAATAGCGGGAGCGCATGTCGTACGTGTAATCCTTCCAGAACCATCCGGCGCCCTGCGCCGTATGGACCATGTCCTCTCCCATCAGCTCGGCAGCCAGGGTCACGGCCAGGTTCCCGAAGCAATGGTGGGCGTTCGCAGTGACGAAGTTCAGCCGCGTATACATCGTGGCGTAGATGCCGTTCAGGGCGACCTCCATCCCTTCCGCGTCCGACAGGATCACATCTTTCTCAACCTCGTCGCTCGGGCCGGTCTCCATCATGGAGGAGCAGCCTGTCAGGGCGAGGACCAGTCCCGCGCCAAGCGCGGCAATCATTAAGGTGAATCTCTTCATGGCAGGCTAGAATTTAAGGTCGAAACCAAGGGTCAAGGAACGGGTCGGCGTGTAGGAATACGAAGTGGAACCCGAGAAGGAGGCCTGGGGATTCATGCCCTTCAGGTGCGTGAAGATCCAGGGACTGTCCGCCGCCAGGAACACCCGGGCGGAGGAGAGGCCGGCCTTTCGGGCAAGGGTTTCCTTCAGGGAATACCCCACAGAAAGGCTCTTGACCGCCAGATAGGAGGCGTCTATGAGGAACCGGTCGGTGATGATGTCGGAAGTGACCGTGGTCGCCCGCGGCACGTCCGTCACTTCGCCCGGCGTCGTCCAGGCGCGGAGCGCGTTCCGGTGGTACGCCTGCCCCACGAACGTCGGGTTCATCAGGCCTTCGTACACCGAGTCGAACACCTTGCCGCCGAGCGACCAGGTGAAGAGGGCGGAGGCGTCGAAACGCTTCCAGCGCAACGTCGTGGACAGCGATCCATAGACGTCCGGGATACGGCTGCCCAGCTTGTACTTGCTGGCAGAAGCTGCCGTGGTCTGCGCCGTGACGTACTCGCTGCCCGGCACCATCACGCCGGACGCGTCCTTCTCATAGGCCCAGTAGAGCTGGTCGCCCGTCGCCGGGTCGACCCCCGCACTGCGGGCCATGTAAAAGGTGTTCAGTTCCTCCCCTTCCCGGATCAGGTAGACCCCGTTGATGATATCGTCGCTGCCCTGGCCGGTCAGGTGCAGCACCTTGTTGTGCACCGTCGAGGCCATCGCCGTCACGTTCCAAGTCAGGTCCTTCGTCGAGACGACGTCGGCGGCGAGGGTCAGGTCGAGACCGCTGTTGCGGATGCTGCCGACATTGGCATAGTACCCGTCGAAGCCCAGCGAAAGGGCCATCGGATAGTCCAGCAGCATGTCGGACGTCTTCCGGCTGTACCATTCAAAGGTACCCCAGATGCGGTTCAGCAAGCGGAATTCAACTCCCGTATTGAAGTTGGCATTCTTCTCCCAGGTGACGTCCCGGTTCTCCAGCGAACTGATCACGGCACCGGAATAGGCGGCATTCGGGAAACCCATGTAATAGAGCGACTGCCAGGCGTAGTAACTGCCGAGGTTGTCGTTGCCCTGCACGCCGTAGCTGGCCTTGAGCGTCAGGTTGTCCAGCCAGTCGGCGTCCTGCAGGAACGGTTCCTGCGAGATGCGCCAGGAAGCACCCAGCGACCAGAACAGCCCCCAGCGGTGGTCTTTCTGGAACCGGGAGGAGGCGTCGCGGCGGGCGCTGGCGGAGAAGTAGTATTTGTCGGCGTAGTCGTAGTTCAGCCGGGAGAGCCACGAATCGATCGCGTACAGGTCCTTCACGGAGTTGCCGTCGGCCAGGGTGGAGCCCATCGCCAGTTCATCGAAGTCGTCGAAGGAGAAGCCCGTCCGTTCGCCGACGAGGTAGCGGTAGGCGTACCGGTAGAATTCGTGACCGGCCATCAGGTCCAGGCCGTGCCCGCCGAATTCGTTCTTGTAGCCCAGGAGCTGGTTCCAGGTGTAGCTCAGCATCGTCCCGTTCTCCTTGTTCAGGCGGCCGGTGCCGGCGGCGTTCCCGTTGTTCCGGTTGTATTTGGTGGAACGCAGGGAGGTGTTGTCGTCCAGGCCGAGCGAGGTCGTCAGCGAAAAACCGTTCCACTTCAGCCCCACGTGCGAACGGGCGCTCACCTGCGAAGAGAGCAGGCGATAGTCGTCGTCGAACAGGGTGGCGACGGAGTTGCGGTTGTTCTGCGCACCGGCCGGACGGGAGGATCCATAGTCAAAGACCTTTTCGCCGTTCTCCGTAACCAGGCTGCCGTCAAGGCCGTGCACGTAGACGGGATAGATCGGCGCCATCATCATCGCGGAATACCAGATGTTCGAGTTGGTAGAGCCGGACGCGCCCAGGAAACGGCTGTCCGTATAGGCATAGCTGATGTTCGTCCCCATCTCCAGCCAGTCCTTCGGAGTGATGTCCACCCCGGTCCGGAGGGTGTAGCGCGTGAAACCGGTCGTCTTCAGCGTTCCCTCTTCGTCCAGGTAGCTGCCCGACGCCATGTAGCGGGCCTTTCCCGTCGCGCCGCTCACCGAAAGCTGGTACTCCTGGCGCATCGGCAGGCGGGCCTTGACTTCGTCCATCCAGGACTCGTCCCACTTGAGCGACGCTTCCGGAACCACCTGGCCGTCAGAGAGGAAGAGTTCCGAGACAGGCTTGTCGAAGGGGTTGTAGACAGCGTCGGTGCCGAGGATCTGCCGGGAGAGCCACGCCGGCGTCATCGCCTTGGCGACGGCCGGCAGGTACCCTTCCGTATGCACCAGGTCGTTGTAGCAGGCATTGTACATCTGCCCCATGTACTCCCGCGCGTCAACCGTCTCGTAGAGCGGAATCGCCCGGTCGAGCACGCCGAACTTGGCGCTCAGGCCGATCTCCAGGTGTTCGTCGCCCGCCTTCGCGCGGCGGGTCGTCACCAGGATGACCCCGTTCGCGCCCCGGGCGCCGTACAGGGCGCCCGCAGAAGCGTCCTTGAGGACAGAGACACTTTCGATGTCGCTGCTGGACAACGCATTCAGGTTGCCGTCGAACGGGACGCCGTCGACCACGATCAGCGGGGCGTTCGAGGCATTGACCGATCCGAATCCGCGGATCCGGATCTCGGCGCCCGAGCCGGGCTGGCCGCTGCCGGACGTCGTCATCACGCCGGCCACCTGCCCGTCGAGCATCTTCGTCACCTCCGTGACCGGCTTGTCGCGCAGTTTGTCGGCGTTCACCACCTCGGCCGAGCCGGTGAAACTTTCCTTCCGGGACGTGCCGTAGGCCACCACCAGGACGTCCCCGAGCTGGGAGACGTCCGGATCGAGGGCCACGTTCAGCTCGCCCCCCTTGCCGCACGGAATGCGGCGGGTCACCATGCCCAGGCTGGAGAATTCGAGGACGGCGCCTTCCGGTACGACGATCTCGTAGCGGCCGTCGGCGGACGTCTCCGCGGAGGCGCCACCGCCTGCCTGGAGGACCGCCGCCGCGGGAATGGGCGCGCCGTCGTCAGATGCGGTGACAACGCCCCGGACGGTGACCTTCCCTGCAGGCTGAGCAAACGATGTGCTGCACATTGCTGCGCAGCACATCGCAAGAAACATTCGTCTGATACCCATCATTATTCCTTGACGCAACGGATCGAAGAAGCGTACGGACGGTTGAGCTGGGTAACGGAAGCCGGATTACCCCAGGCGAGGATCTGCACCTGCGCCAGGGTGTTGGACGTCGAACGGGTATGCCACTGGGCACCGCCGCCCACACTGTACAGGGAGCCGTCGTTCGGGGTCTTCTCTCCGGCGAAGGGGAACCAATATTCCTTGCCGGAAGAAGGATCCTTGTAGCGGAAGCCGATGCAATACTCGTCGTCATACTCGATGTACCAGGGCTGGGAAGGATCATACTTGCCGCTGTCGTTCAGCTTGCCTTCCTTCTTGTACTGCTTGCGGAAGTCCCAGGCTTCGCCGCTCGCAGGGACGGTCCAGCCCTCCGGGCACGGGTCGTAGATGGTCTTGCCGCCGCTGACGCCACCCCAGAGGTCGTGGTTCTGCAGTTCGCCTTCGTTGGTGAGCCAGTCGCAGACCGGGTAGTCCTTGGAAGGAGCGCTGTAGAAGACGCTCGGGTTGGCAATGGAGGAATCGAGCATGTGGAGCTTGTGGTCGGAGAAATGCGGCCGTTCACGCGACTCCTCGTAGATCCGGTTGCCGGCGATGTCGTATTTCTTCACGTAGGCGGCCGACGTCACGCCGTCCGCACCGACGAACGGGTCCTTGCGGCCCCACTGGTACAGGAGGCCGAAGGCATCGGCGGAATACTTCGTGGCGCTGCGCGCACCCAGGTTGCGGTCCATGAAGGTGTACGTCTTCCCGCTGGAAGCCTTGAACACGAACGGATCCGCATCCGGGTCGTAATCGGTCACCCACAGGTGCCAGCTCCAGACGATGACCCCGTCGTTCATGGCCGCGACAACCGCGTTGCCGGACTTGCCGGCATTGAGCTGGACGACCACGACGCCTTCCGTACCGTTTCCGGAGACGGATTTCACCATGCCGAGTTCATCCTGCCAGACCAGGCCGGCCGTGTTGAACTGCAGCTTCTGGGTGGAGTTGCCCTTCACGGCGGTGATCGTCACCGTGGATCCGGGCTTGACGATGAAGCTGTTGGCCGCACCGCCCGCCGTGGAGATCTCGATGATCTCCAGGTCGAACTTCAGGGAAGCCGTCCGTCCCTGCGCATCCTTGACCGCCAGGTTGACCTGCACCGAGGAGCCCACGGAGGCAGGCGCCGTCAGCGTGATCACACCACCGGCATTGTCGGCATCGATGGCACACTCGGCCTTCCAGCCGTTCGAAGCGGTGATGCTCTCGACCTGCACTTTGGAGGTGGCGCCCGAAATCTTGACAGGCAGGGTGAAGGAACTGCCGGCCTTGGCCGCCATCGACTTCACGTCGCTGACGAGCGCGACCTGCAGCGGGTCGGATTCGGCGACCTTCACGGTCGTCGTCGCCGACGCGGTGCGCTTGTTCGCGGGGTCGTTCACGTTCAGGGTAACGGTCACCGGCGTGCCGTCCGAATAGGAGGGCGCCGTAAACTCGACGGAGCCCTGGTAGGAGGCGTCCGTGCTGACGGTCACCTTCGCCGCAGCATCGGAGGCCGTGGCCGTGACGGAAAGCGCTGCGCCTTCCACGCCGTTCACCGTGAACGGCAGCGAGAGTTTCTCGCCGGGATTCGCGTCATAGGTTGCGGAGGCGAAAGCCGCCGAAAGCGTACCGAGGTTGCTGCCTCCTTCCCCGCCGCCGGACGGCGTGGGGTCCTCCTTCGAACCGCACGCGACCGTCAACGGCAGCGCCACGGCAAGGGCGAGGAGGGTGCGGAAAAGTCCGTTTCTCTTCATCATCTTAAGTTTCTATGATATAATGTATTATTCCTTTACGCAGCGCACCGCAAGATAGTAACCGAAGTTGATGTTGGCGCGTCCGGCCGAGCTGGGCGTGTTGTGCCCGTAGTGACCGCCGCGGAAATAGGACGACGACGCAAACGTATCGGCCGTGTTCGTCCAGTGCTTTCCGCAAGGCCAGGTGCCGCCCACGTAGTTGACCAGGTTGCCATTCCAGGAGCTCTCGCCCATCGACGGGAAGAAGAAGTCCTTGCCGCCTACGGTGAAGTTGGCACCGACCATCGCATTGTTGGCCGCGGCCGCACCTTCCTTGTACACCTTCGTCTTCGTGACGGCCGCATCGCTCACGAATGCCGCCGCAGCAAAGGAAGGAACCTTCCAGCCGGCCGGGCAGGGATCGTACATCGACTTCTGGCCGGAAACACCGCCCCAGAGGTCCTTCACGGCGTCCTTGTCGATCTGGCTGAAGTTGTTTGTGATCCAGGACCAGCCGCCGGCATTCACGCCGAGGTAGCGGTTCAGCGGGTTCGCAATGGAGCCCTCGATGTTGCTGACGGCCTCGTTGTCGACCTTGGGGAATTCCACGACCTCACCGGCGAGGTTGTAGGCCGGTTTGTACTCGGCCGCGTCGAACTTGGCGCCCGGGAACGGGTCCTTGCGGCCCCAGTTGTAGAAGTTACCGTGGGCGGCATCCGTACCGGGGACGGAAGTCATCGCGCCCAGGTCGCGGTCCATGAAGGAATAGGTGACGCCGTCCGCGTCCTTCCAGTCCATCGTGGAAGCGGCGGGGTCGTAGTCGGTCACCCAGAGGTGCCAGCTCCAGACGATCTGGCCGGAAGATTTCGCACAGACGACCGCGTTGCCGGTTGCATCGGCGTTCAGTTCCACATAGATGCTGGCAGCATCGGAAGGGTCGAGGACGACGGCCTTCACGAGCCCCTGGGCATCCTGCCAGAGCAGGTCGGCCGCATCGAAGGACAGGACGCCGCCGTTCGCCCCCCGCTGTGCGGGAATCTTCACCAGGGAACCGGGCTTCGCGATGAACGCGTTGGCAGGCGTGTCGAACGGCTGGATGTTCTCCAGCGCCTTCGCCTTCACCTGCAGCGTCGTCGCCTTGCGGCGGCCGTTGATGCCGTCCTCCACCGTCACGTCGACGGTGAAGTCCTCGTCCTTGAAAATATATTCGGGGGCGTATACCGTCACGGTACCGCCGTCCATCTGGCTGTTGATCGCCACTTCAGCGCGGTAGAGCGGGTTGCTGGGCACGGCCGTACCCTTCAGGAGGTAGCCGCCGCTGTTGGCCACGTCGAAGGAACAGGTCTGGGACTGCCCGGAATAGAGCACGATTTCGGAAGTCGACGGAACGGTAAGTTCCAGGTCGGAAAGGGTGTCTGCACAGGAGGAGACTGTCAATGCCGCCGCTACGGCCGCCAGAGACACAAGAACCGCTTTTTTCATTTTTTCAGAATCTTGTTGAAGTTCGTATATAATATCATCTTGTTCGCAGGGCCTTGCTTACAAATTCCTGCCCGAAGGGATGGTTTTTTGTTAAAAAGCCACTTCCACGACGGTAGAATGGGGGTTCATTCCGTTTCAAAGTTAAATATTTTTTTCAAAAAAAAGAACAAACGGCCATTTGCGTATCTTGCTTGAAAAGGCTACATTTGTAAGATAAATCTCTTGTGCGCTTATGGAAAAATACCGTATTTTCGTCGAGAAGCATCCGGAATTCCAGGTCGAGGCCCGCAGCCTCAAGGATGAGCTTTGCGAAAACCTGCAGCTGGAGCTCCGCACGCTCCGGCTGCTGAACGTCTATGACCTCGACGGGTTCACCCCTGAACTGCTGGAGAAATGCCGCTACAGCGTCTTCGGCGAAACGGTGACGGACGCCGTCACGGACAGCATCGACCTTGCGGGCACCCGGCACATCGCCGTGGAATTCCTGCCCGGACAATTCGACCAGCGGGCCGCCTCGGCCGTGGACTGCGTCCATCTGATCGACCCGGCGGCGCAGATCCGCATCAAGAGCGCCAAGCTGCTCATCCTCGACGGGGACGCCTCCGACGAAACGCTGGACAAGATCCGCAAATACTATATCAATCCGGTGGAGGCCCGCGAGAAGGACCTTGCCGTCCTTTCTTTCGCCGACCAGGCCCCCGTCAAGCCGGTTCCCGTGCTGGAAGGCTTCCGCGCGATGAAGCCGGAGGAACTGGAAGGCTGGCGCCGGAAGATGGGGCTGGCGATGAGCGCCGCAGACCTGCAGGAAGTGGTGAACTACTTCACCCGCGAAGGGCGCGACCCCAACGAGACCGAACTGCGGATCCTGGACACCTACTGGAGCGACCACTGCCGCCATACCACCTTCACCACCGAACTGGAGAGCATCGGCATCGAGGACTCCTTCATCAAGGAAGACATCGACGGGGCCCTGAACCTCTACCTGAAGATGCGGGCGGAACTCGGCCGCGAGCAGAAGGGACTGAACCTGATGGACATGGCCACGATCGGCGCACGCTACCTGCGGAAGGCGGGCAAGCTGGACGACATGGAGGTGAGCGAGGAGAACAACGCCTGCAGCATCTACGTCGATGTCGACGTGGACGGCGCCGTGGAGCGCTGGCTGCTGATGTTCAAGAACGAGACCCACAACCATCCGACCGAAATCGAGCCCTTCGGCGGGGCCGCCACCTGCCTGGGCGGCGCCATCCGCGACCCGCTCTCCGGCCGGTCGTATGTCTACCAGGCCATGCGCGTCACCGGTGCCGGCGACATCTACAAGCCCGTCGCCGAGACCCTCGCCGGCAAACTGCCCCAGAAGGTGATCACCCGCAAGGCAGCGCAGGGCTATTCCAGCTACGGCAACCAGATCGGCCTGGCGACGACCCACGTCCGCGAGATCTTCCACGAAGGCTACACGGCCAAGCGGATGGAGATCGGCGCGGTGGTCGGCGCCGTGAAGGCCTCGCAAGTGCGCCGCGAGCGCCCCGCGCCCGGCGACGTCGTGCTCATGCTCGGCGGCCGGACGGGCCGCGACGGGATCGGCGGCGCCACCGGTTCGTCGAAGGAGCACACGGGCGAATCGCTAGAAACCTGCGGCAGCGAGGTCCAGAAGGGTAATCCGCCGGAGGAGCGCAAACTCCAGCGGCTGTTCCGCCGCCCGGAAGTGACCTCCCTCATCAAGAAATCGAACGACTTCGGGGCCGGCGGCGTGTCCGTCGCCATCGGAGAACTCACCGACGGCCTGGACATCTACCTCGACAAGGTCCCGGTGAAATACAGCGGCATGAATGCGACGGAACTGGCCATCAGCGAGTCGCAGGAACGGATGTCCGTGGTCGTGGCCGCGGCCGACGAGGAAGCCTTCCGCCGCTTCTGCGCCGAGGAGAACATCGAGGTCACGCACGTGGCCGACGTCACGGACACCGCACGGATGCGGATGTTCCTGAACGGGGAAGTCGTGGCCGACCTGCAGCGCGCCTTCATCGACAGCGCCGGCGCGAAGCACTATGCCGACGCCGTGATAGGGGCCGTGGAGGAAGTCGACCCGCTCTTCCGCGACGTTCCCGGCAAGACATTGAAAGACAAACTGTTCTGCAACCTGCAGGACCCGAACGTCACCTGCCAGAAAGGCCTCGTCGAGATGTTCGACGCCACCATCGGCCGTTCCACCGTGCTGATGCCCTACGGCGGCGAACTGCAGGCTACGGAAACGCAGGTGTCGGTGCAGAAACTCCCGACGGACGGCGTCACCTCCACCGCCAGCATGATGGCCTTCGGCTTCAACCCCGACCTCTCGTCGTGGAGCCCCTACCACGGGGCCGCCTACGCATTCGTGGAGGCGTGCACCAAGGTGGTGGCCGCCGGCGGCGACTGGAAGACGATGCGTTTCTCCTGCCAGGAATACTTCGAGCGGATGACGTCCGACCCGAAGACCTGGGGCAAGCCCGCCGCCGCCCTGCTCGGCGCCCTGAAGATGCAGCACGACCTCGGCCTGCCGTCCATCGGCGGCAAGGACTCGATGAGCGGCTCCTTCGAGACGGAGAAGGGGACGATCCATGTGCCGCCGACCCTCGTGGCCTTCGGCATCACGACGGTCGATGCCCGCAAGGTCATCTCGCCGGAACTCAAGTGGGAGGGCGACAACCTCTACCTGATCCGCCACACTCCGAAAGACAACTTCATGCCTGACACCGAGCAGCTCAAGCGCAACTGGGACTACGTACACGCGAAGATCGCCGACGGCACCATCGTGGCGGCCTGGTCGGTGGGCTTCGGCGGCGTGGCCGAGGCGCTCTGCAAGATGAGTTTCGGCAACGCCTTCGGCGTGGACGTGAAGATGGACGAAGAAGAACTCTTCAACCTCTCGTACGGGTCCATCGTCGTGGAGACCGACGGGACGCTCGACGACGACCGGGCCATCCTGCTGGGTACCGTCACCGACGGTGAAGACGGCGACCTGCACATCAACGGTGTCCGCGCCTCGATCTTCGAACTGATGGACTTCAACCTCTCCCCGTTCGACAAGGTCTATCCCGCCGTGAGCACCCCGGACTTCACCCGCACGGCCCCGCGCGGCCTGCAGGACGAGAAGCCCGTCAAGGCCTCGAAAGAGACGCTCCGGTATCCGGGTGAAGCCGTGGAGCATCCGCTCGTCTACCTGCCCGTCTTCCCGGGCACCAACTGCGACTACGACTCCGCCAAGGCCTTCCGCAAGGCGGGGGCGCAGGTGGAGATGGGGGTCTTCCGCAACCTCACGGAGCAGGACGTGAACGAATCCATCGAGCGGATGAAGGACGCCATCGACCGCTGCCACATCCTGATGCTGTGCGGCGGCTTCTCCGCGGGCGACGAGCCGGACGGCAGCGGCAAGTTCATCGCCTCTGTCCTGAACAATGCCGTTGTGGGCGGCGCCATCGAGCGCCTGCTCGGCCGCGGCGGCCTCATCCTGGGCATCTGCAACGGCTTCCAGGCCCTCGTGAAGTCGGGTCTGCTGCCTTACGGGAAGCTCGGCCAGGTGACCGCGGAGTCCCCGACCCTCTTCCGCAACGACATCGGGCGGCACGTCTCCCAGATGGTCACGACGCGCGTGGCTTCGACCGCATCGCCCTGGCTCGCCGGGATGCACGTCGGCGACCTGCACGCCATCCCCGTCAGCCACGGGGAAGGCAAGTTCGTCGTCAATGAGCAGCTGGCCGCGGAACTCTTCCGCCGCGGGCAGGTGGCCTTCCAGTATGTCGACCCCGTCACCGAGGAGGTGACGATGGAATCGCCCTACAACCCCAACGGATCCTACTACGCCATCGAAGGCATCCTCTCGCCGGACGGGCACATCCTCGGCAAGATGGGCCACAGCGAGCGCTACGAGGACGACCTGTTCAAGAACATCGAAACGGAGAAGGCGCAGCCCCTCTTCGAGAACGCCGTGAAATATTTCAGAAAATAAGCCATGAGACCCCTCTTCCTGACCAACACCCTCTCGCACAACAAGGAACTGTTCACCCCGATCCACCCCGGACACGTGGGCATGTATGTCTGCGGCCCGACCGTGTACGGCGACGCCCACCTGGGGCACGCCCGTCCGGGAGTGACGTACGACGTCCTCTACAAACTGCTGCGCCACCTGGGCTACAAGGTCCGATACGTACGGAACATCACCGACGTCGGCCACCTGGAGCACGATGCGGACGAAGGCGAGGACAAAATCGCGAAGAAGGCCCGGCTCGAACAGCTGGAGCCGATGGAAGTGGTCCAGTCATACACCTTCCGCTACCACGAGGCGATGCGGCTGCTGAACGTGGCGCCGCCGTCGATCGAGCCGCGCGCATCGGGACACGTCATCGAGCAGATCGAAACGGTGAAGAAGATCCTGGAGGCGGGCTATGCTTACGAAAGCAACGGCAGCGTCTATTTCGATGTCGAGAAATACAACGCCGACCACCACTACGGCATCCTCTCCGGCCGCACCCTGGAGGACACCCTGGAGGGGACGCGTTCCCTCGACGGCCAGGGCGACAAGAAGGCGCCCTACGACTTCGCGCTCTGGAAGAAAGCGGAGCCCCAGCACATCATGCACTGGCCCTCGCCCTGGAGCGAAGGCTTCCCGGGCTGGCACCTGGAGTGCTCGGTGATGGGGGAGAAATACCTGGGCCGCGAGTTCGACATCCACGGCGGCGGCATGGACCTGATGTTCCCGCACCATGAGTGCGAGATCGCGCAGAACGTCGCCTCACGCCGGACGCAGGGCGTGCATTACTGGGTGCACAACAACATGATTACGATCGGGGGCCAGAAGATGGGCAAGTCGCTGGGCAACTTCATCACCCTTCCGCAGCTCTTCTCCGGCGACCATCCGAAGCTGGACCAGGCCTACAGCCCGATGACGATCCGCTTCTTCATCCTGCAGGCCCATTACCGCAGCACGCTGGATTTCAGCAACGACGCCCTGCAGGCGGCGGAGAAGGGGCTCAAGCGCATCCTGCTCGCCGCGAAAGACCTGCGCGAGATGGCCGCCAAGGCCGGCGTCCGGTCGGAAGTCGTGGGAACGGAAGGCCACCGCGCCGACGCCCTCGTCTACGGAGAACTGCTCGACAGCACGGCGCCGGAAGGATGCCCGGCAACGACGGATACGGTGAAGGCCGTCTTCGACGGGGTCTACGAGGCTCTCTGCGACGACCTGGGCACGCCTGTGGCCCTGTCGCACCTGTTCGAAGCCGTCCGCATCATCAATGCTGCGAAGGCCGGGGAACTCACCCTGTCCGAAGGCGACCTGCAGACGCTGGTCCGCCTGTTCGACGACATCGTCTTCGGGGTCCTGGGCCTGCGGGACGATGCGGCCGCCGCAAGCGGCGAGGACGGGAAGGTGGTCGAAGGGCTGATGGAAATGGTGCTCGAGCAGCGCGCCGCTGCCAAGGCCGCCAAGGACTGGGCCCGTTCCGATTCCATCCGCGACCAGCTGAAAGCCCTCGGCATCACCGTCAAGGACACGAAAAACGGCGCCGAGTGGACGCTGGAATAGCCAGCTGAACCACACACCATCCCCCGGCCGGCAGGCTGGAAAGCACCAAGGAGCCGTCTTCCCGCGCAGCCTCGGTGCGGAGCGTCCGGGACACGGACCATTTCCCGGGAATCTCCAGGCAGGGCGCAGGCACTGCTTCCTGCCCGGGGTTGCAAAGGAGGAGTGACAGCCGCTTCCTGTCGGCGGACAGCGCCGACAACGCATACAGGCCGCCCGCGTCGCGCAGCGATGCGGGCAGTTCTTTTCCGTCCGAAAGAAGGCGGTAAACGTCCCGCAGCTGGTGCATCCGGTCCGTACTCCCCCAGAAACGGGGCTGCCGGAACAACTGGTCGTACCCATCCCAGCCATAAATGACGAACGTGCCGTCCGGCGTCCTGCAAAGCAGGCAGGAAGGGACATGTTCCCCGCCGGTAACGTATTCTCCGAGGATCCGGACATCGATACCCTCCCGCGGAACGAGCCCATAGCAGGTCCCCATCGGAGAAAGGGGCTGCGGCTCGCCGCCGTCAAAGGACTCGGCGGACGGGGTGCCCAGCGGCTGCGCCTCGGCAAGCCCTACGTCGACGCCCCGTGCAAGGAGCGCCAACGCGGCGGGAACGTCCAGGACCAGGCCGCCCGCAAAGGCCTCGGGCGGCAGCAGGCGGGCCTGGTCGCCGAATGCGATGCCCGGACCGCCGGCGCCCGTATAGCAGGACGGCACGCCGTTCGCACCCAGGAAGGCTGCAGCGGCCGAATGGGAGGCCTCCACCATCATCCGGCCGTTGCCGGCATAGGGAGCAGGCAGGCGAAGGTCGCGCAAGCGATGCTCGGCTTCCCACACGCGGAACCCGCAGGGAGTCGTGCCCCGGAACAGGGCGAGCAGTGCCGTATCGTCTTCCATGTCTGCGACATGGGCTTCCACGTATGCCCGGTCGGGCTGCTGCGGCGCATAGCAGCACATGTACTTGTGGCGGTGCACGCCGCCTTCCGCCAGCATGATTTTGTCATACAGTTCGCACCAGGCGGCCGGAACGATGTCGGATTTGCGGGGATAGGGGTCGTTCTCATCGAACAGGACGATGTCCCGGTCCCGATACCACCCGGCCTGCATCCGGACGAAGTCGAGCACGTCGCCCAGGGTCTGGCCGGGGAAACGCGGAGCGACGATCGGCCAGTAAGTGGCGCCACTGAGCCGCATGAAGGGCTTATGCCCCTCACCGGCAAGGATGCGGGACAGTTCCTCCATGTCCACGCCTTCGGCGTCGAAATGGGTATAACTGGCACAGATGCCCATGGCGACGCCGGGATCGACTTCATCCACCGCTTCGCGCAGGCTCCGGCAGAAATCGGTCATGCTCCTGCCCATCACGTCGAGGAAGGCGGTGCGTTCCACGCTCGGAGCGCCGGTGAAAAGGTCGCGGACCTGCTCGCGGGTATAGTCCTTCCCCGTCGCCGCTTCCAGCAAGGCGAGGTGGCCCGGACACACGCAGGTGAACCCCGGCCGGACCGACTGCACCAGGTCGTCGTCCATCAGGATGAAGCGGGCGCCGGCCCGGGCGATGTCCTGTACCGTCCGCCGCATCAGCCCGAGGAACAGGGTATCGGTGGTGCAGATGGCACCGCCGGTCCGGCCATCGAATTCCGTCAGGTGGAGAAGGCCGGGATACTGCGCCTCCAGTTCCGGACGGAGGTTGCCATAGCCCAGCGAATTCGTCCAGACGCCCGTCTGGAAGCCAGCGTCTTCGAAATAGCGGATGGCGTCGTGCAGGTGCTCCAACCGCGCTTCGCGCGCGGCGCCCGTCTGAAAGACCTCTTCCAGGGAGACCAGCACGATGTCCACGCCGCCGCGCTGCAAGTCGGCCAGATAGGTGGCCGCCGTACTGTCGTTGAAATAATCAAGCGGAACCTGCGTGATGACAAGCGGCGGTTCCGCCGCGGTTCTGTCGGCGCAGCTGATGGCACCCAGGGCGGCCAGCAAGGCCGATGCAAGCAGGAGGACAAGTCTTTTCATGGCGATCATTCCATTGGTTTCCGGACAAATATACATAAAAAGGACAAATGTCGCTTGAGCCCCCGGGACGGGAGTGGGGCGACAGGCAGGTTCGCCCGGAAAACCCGTGGCCGCCCGTGGCCTCGTGAACGTGAGGGGCCCGCGCCGACAGGCGTGGGAGGGATGAGCGAAGCGAAGGTTTTCCAGGCGAACCTGCCTGCCGCAAGAGCCGCTCCCGCCTGTCAAGATACAAAGAAGGCGACCCATCATCACTGATCAGTCGCCCTCTTTTCTGATTCAGGTCGGGACGCTCCTAGAAGGATGCGGCGGTCGGCTTGGCACCGAACGGGCCGCCAAGCACCAGCTGCGCCTTCAGCGTCACCTGCTTCTCTTCCTTGGAAAGCTCCTTTTTCGCAATCATGTCCTGCAAGAGCGCGAAGGACTTGCCCGCAATCTCATCGCAAGGCTGGATGACATGCGGCACGACCGGCTTGTTGAGGTCGTACAGGTCGCTCTCGTCGAAGCAGACGAAGGAGAAGTCCTTCGGGAGGGACAGTCCGAGCACATTCAGGGCGTTGAAACCGTAGATCGCCATCTTCTTCGTAGGAAGGATGAATCCCTCGCAGCCACGGGCGGCCGCATCACGGAAGATCGTGATCACGTCCTTCTTGGCCACCTCGGCATCGTACTCGATCCGGTGGATCCGGATCTCGTCCGACAGGCCGGCCTCCTCCATCGCCTTCCGGTAACCGGTTTCACGGTCGCGGAGGGAAGTGACGCCGTTCTTGTAAGAAATCATCTCGATCTTGCCGAACCCCTGGTGGATCAAGTACTTCGCCGACATGTAACCGGCATCGACATTGTCCACGAGCACGCGGCCGAAGTCGTCGTCGCCCTCCTGGATGTCACGGTCGAACAGGACGATCGGAACACCCATCTCGGCATACTTCTTCAGGACGGCCTCCGCCCCCAGGCAGGGAGCGACGATCAGCCCGTCGACATTGAATCCGGTCATCGTGTCCATCAGGTGGCTGAACTTCTCCACCTGCTCGTCGGAACTGGCGAAAAAGACCGTGTAACCTTGCTGGCCGGCATAGTTCTCGATCTTCCTGCAGATCTCTGCAAAGAAAGGATTGGAGATGTCGGAAACGATGAGCGCGATGGAGTTCGAACGTCCGCTGCGGAGCGATGCCGCGGCATTGTTCCTACGGTATCCGAGCCGGCTGGCCACCTCCAACACCCGCTTGGCGGTGTTGACGTTGACCGGGCAGTCCAAACGACCGTCGGGACGGACTTTGGCGTTCATCACGAAAGAGACGAGGGTGACGGACACCCCTGCCTCTCTCGCGACGTCTCTGATTGTGATTTTCTTTTTCATGGAAGCGATAGACTAGCCATGAAGCATCACGGTGAGTCCCGCCATGACAACGGACACCATGCTCATCAGCTTGATGAGGATGTTGAGGGACGGGCCGCTGGTATCCTTGAAAGGATCGCCGACGGTATCACCGACGATGGTCGCCTTGTGCGCATCGGAGTTCTTGCCGCCCAGGTGGCCTTCCTCCACGTACTTCTTGGCATTGTCCCAGGCGCCGCCCGAGTTGGCCAGGAAGATGGCGAGGACGAAACCGGCACCCAGACCGCCCGCGAGCAGGCCGATCACACCGGCAGGGCCGAGGAGGATACCCACGAGCATCGGGACGATGATCGCGAGCAGGGACGGGAAGATCATCTCATGCTGCGCGGCACGGGTGGAGATCCGCACGCAGGAGGTGTAGTCGGGACGCTGCTTGCCTTCGAGGATGCCCGCAATCTCGCGGAACTGGCGGCGGACTTCCACCACCATCTTCTCGGCGGCGCGGCCGACGGCGTTCATGGTGAGACCGCAGAACAGGAAGGCCATCATGGAGCCGATGAAGATACCCACGAGGACCTTCGGGTTCATCAGGGAGATATCGTAGTAGTTCACGATGTCGGTGATGGACGCGGAAACGGTGTCAATCACCTTGTCGCCGACCGCCAGGGTCGTCTTGCCGATGTGGGCGAAGCCGATCTTGATCTCTTCGATGTAGGCAGCGAGCAGGGCGAGGGCCGTCAGGGCGGCGGAACCGATCGCGAAGCCCTTGCCGGTCGCAGCGGTGGTATTGCCGAGGGAGTCGAGGATGTCGGTCTTCTCGCGCACGGAAGGATCGAGTTCGGACATCTGGGCGTTACCGCCGGCGTTGTCCGCGATCGGGCCGTAGGCGTCGGTCGCCAGGGTGATGCCCAGCGTGGAAAGCATGCCGACCGCAGCGATGGAGATGCCGTACAGGCCCATGCTCAGGGTCTCGGTGCTGAAGACGAATCCGGTCGCGAAACCGTAGGCCAGCAGGATGGCGACGGCGATGGTGACCACGGGGATCGCCGTGGAGATCATACCGAGGCCGACACCGCTGATGATGACGGTGGCGGAGCCGGTCTTCGCGCTTTCAGCCAGTTTCTGCGTCGGCTTGTAGGAATGGGAGGTGTAGTATTCCGTCACCTTGCCGATGATCACGCCGGCGAGCAGGCCGGAGAGCACGGACAGGGACATCTGCCACCAGTTGCTGAAGCCCAGCACCTTGAACACGCAGAAGGAAAGGATGGCGATAAGGACGGCGCTGAGGTTCGTGCCCACGCTGAGGGACTTCAGGAGGTCCTTCAGCGAGGCGCCTTCCTTCGTACGGACGGCGTAGATACCGATGATCGACAGCACGACGCCGATGGCCGCGATGAGCATCGGGGCGAAGATGGCGCGCATCTGGGCTTCGGTGCCGGCCGAGAAGAAGGCCGAGGCGCCGAGCGCCATCGTGGCGAGGACGGAACCGCAGTAGGACTCGTACAGGTCGGCACCCATGCCGGCGACGTCACCCACGTTGTCACCCACGTTGTCCGCGATGGTAGCAGGGTTGCGGGGATCGTCCTCAGGGATATCCTGCTCGACCTTGCCGACGATGTCGGCGCCGACGTCGGCCGCCTTGGTATAGATACCACCGCCGACACGGGCGAAGAGGGCCTGCGTGGAGGCACCCATTCCGAAGGTCAGCATCGTGGTGGTGATCACCACAAGGGTCTGGGCCTCGGACGCCTCATGGATGAAGACGTTCAGGAGGATCCACCACAGGGAGATATCGAGCAGACCGAGTCCGACGACGGTCAGACCCATGACGGCGCCGCTGCGGAACGCGACCTTCAGGCCGGCGTTCAGGGAACGCATCGTAGCATTCGCGGTACGGGCGGAAGCGAACGTCGCCGTCTTCATGCCGATGAAGCCGGCCAGGCCGGAGAAGAAACCACCGGTCAGGAAGGCGAACGGCACCCAGCTGTTCTGCACATGGAATCCGTACGCCAGGATGGCGAAGAGGATGGCCAGAACGATGAAGACAATGACGACGACCTTGTACTGCTGTTTCAGGTACGCCATGGCACCTTCACGCACATACTGGGCGATTTCCTGCATGGTCGGCGTTCCCTCGCTCTCTTTCTTCATCTGGTGGTAGAAGAGCCACGCGAAGAACAGTGCGACCAGGGAAGCGACCGGGACGATATAAAACAAAGTGTTCATAAACAGTTAATAATCTTGTGTTTCTATAACCTTTTATCTGAATGGGTTGAAAAATGGCGGCCTGTCCGGACCGCCATTCTCCATTTCGGGCTACTCCTCCGCCTTGGGCGCCTCTTCTGCTGCAGGGGCCTCGGCCGCCTTCTTTGCGCGGCTGCGACGGGTTGCCTTCTTCTCCTCTTTCTTCGGAGCCGCGGCGAGCGCAGCCTCGTTGAAGTCGACCAGTTCGATCAGCGCCATGTCGGCCGCGTCACCCTGACGGAAACCAGTGTGCAGGACACGGGTGTATCCGCCCGGACGCTCGGCGATCTTCGGAGCAATGACGCCGAAGAGTTCCTTCACGGCTTCCTTGTCCTTGAGGTAGCTGAACACGATTCGGCGGGAGTGGGTCGAATCGTCCTTGCTCTTGGTGATCAGGGGTTCGACATACACTTTGAGGGCCTTCGCCTTCGCCACGGTGGTGTTGATCCGCTTCTCCTTGATCAAGGAAGAAGCCATGTTGGCCAACAATGCTTTGCGATGGCCGCTCTTCCGGCCAAGGTGGTTGATTGCTTTATTGTGCCTCATTGTTAAACTTCTTTATTCTTGGGTTCAATATTGTATTTTCTCACATCCATACCGAACTGGAGATTCATCTTGTCCACCAGCTGGTCGATCTCGTTGAGCGACTTCTTTCCAAAGTTACGGAAACGCATCAGCTCGGCCCTGGAATAGGAAACCAGGTCGGCGAAGGTGTCGATCTCCGCAGCCTTCAGGCAGTTATATGCCCGCACGGAAAGTCCGATGTCGGAAAGCTTGGTCAGGAGGAGAAGACGCATCTTGAGCGACTCGGGATCCAGTTCCTTGGGATCGGATTCGACGGCGCTCTCGAGGGAGATCTTCTTGTCATCCGTGAACAACTTGAAGTGGTAGATCAGGATGCTTGCCGCTTCCTGGAGCGCCACGCTCGGCGTAATGGAGCCGTCCGTGACGATCTCGAGGTTCAGCTTTTCGTAATCGGTCTTCTGCTCGACACGCCAGTTGTCCACGGTCCAGTTGACCTTGCGGATCGGCGTATAGACGGCGTCGACGGGAATCGTCCCGATGGGCGTATTCTCGTTCCGCATCTCTTCAGCGGGCACGAAGCCACGGCCTTTGGTGATGGTCAGGGAAATCTCGAGGGTAACGGACGGTTCGAGCGAGCAGATGTGCTGCTCGGGGTTCAACACCTTGAAAGAAGACAATCCTTTGGAAATATCCTCCGCGGTAAACTCATTCTTACCGCTGATCACGATGTTCGCCACCTCGGAGTCTACAGTCTCCACCATCCGCTTGAACCTCACTTGCTTGAGGTTGAGGATGATGTCCTGCATGCCCTCGATCACGCCCGGCAGGGTCGCGAACTCCTGGTCCACGCCGCCGATCTTGATCTGGCTGATGGCGAAACCTTCCAGAGAGGCGAGAAGGATGCGACGGAGCGCGTTGCCGATGGTCTGTCCGTATCCGGGCTCAAGAGGCCGGAATTCGAAACGGCCGACGGTATCGGTTCCTTCGAGCATGATCACCTTGTCGGGTTTCTGAAATGCTAAGATTGCCATGATAATCTTATTTGGTGTTGTTTAATTACTTGGAGTACAGGTCAACGATGAGCTGCTCATTGATGTTTTCCGGGATGTCCGTCCGGGCGGGGATGTTCAGGAACTTGCCCGAAACCGCCTTCGGATCGAACTCGATCCAGGAGTACTTGGTGGCGGAAGCGACGCTCTTCTGAACGACTTCAAGGCTCTTGGAGCGCTCCCGTACGGCAACCGTGTCTCCGGGCTTCACCATCGCGGAAGGAATGTTGCAGACGCTTCCGTTGAGGGTGATGTGGGAGTGGTTGACGAGCTGGCGGGCGGCGGCGCGGGACGGGGCGATACCCATCCGGTACACGACGTTGTCAAGACGGGACTCGAGCAGGAAGAGGAGGTTCTCACCCCTCTGTCCGGACATGCGGGACGCCTTGAGGTACGTGTTGTGGAACTGACGCTCGAGCAGGCCGTACATGTATCTGACTTTCTGCTTCTCCTTCAGCTGGAGGCCGTACTCGCGCTGCTTCTTGCGCTTGGAGGCCAGACCATGCTGTCCGGGAGGATAGTTCCTCTTTTCGAAATCCTTGTCACTGCCGAAAATCGGTTCGCCGAACTTACGGGCGATCTTGGTGCTGGGACCGGTATATCTTGCCATGGTAACTTGTTTTTAATGGGTTAGACTTTACGACGGCCTTTCGGTCTGCATCCGTTGTGGGGCATCGGGGTGACGTCGACGATCTCGGTGACGACGATACCCGCGTTGTTGATGGTCCGGATCGCGGATTCACGTCCGGCGCCGGGTCCCTTGACGAAGACCTTCACTTTGCGCAGTCCGGCGTCGTAAGCGGTCTTGGAGGCATCCTCTGCAGCCACCTGAGCGGCGTAAGGAGTGTTCTTCTTGGATCCTCTGAAGCCGCATTTTCCGGCGGAGGACCAGCTGATCACCTGACCCTGACTGTTGGTGAGGGAGACGATCACGTTGTTGAAGGTCGATGAAATATGGGCCTGGCCCGCAGCCTCAACCTTGACAACCCTTTTTGATGTTGTAGTTTTCTTTGCCATAATTCATCCTGTTTTACTTGGTCGCTTTCTTCTTGTTGGCGACGGTCTTCTTCTTGCCCTTGCGCGTACGGGCGTTGTTCTTGGTGCTCTGTCCACGGACGGGCAGGCCGATACGGTGACGGATGCCACGGTAGCAACCCACGTCCATGAGGCGCTTGATGTTCATCTGGACGGCGGAACGGAGCTCACCCTCGATCTTGTATTCCTCATTGATGAGGTTACGGATGGCGGCTACCTGCTCGTCGTTCCAGTCTCCGACCTTGATGTCGCGATCGATTCCGCAGTCGTCGAGGATCTTCTTCGCGCTGCTGCGGCCGATACCGTAGATGTAGGTGAGTCCGATCTCGCCTCTCTTGTTGTTCGGTAAATCAACACCGGCTATTCTTGCCATAATTTATCTTTGACTTTATTTGTTTTACAAATGACGGTTATCCCTGACGCATCTTGAACTTGGGGTTCTTCTTGCAGATGACGTACAGACGGCCTTTGCGTCTGACGATTTTGCAATCCTCGCTGCGCTTCTTGATGGATGTTTTGACTTTCATATCTCGAATTTTTTTATTTGTACCTGAAGGATATTCTTCCCTTTGTCAAATCATAAGGTGAGATCTCAACCCGAACACGGTCCCCGAGAAGGATGTGGATGAAGTTCATCCGCATCTTGCCGGAGATGTTGCACAGAAGGACGTGTCCGTTCTCGAGCTCCACCTTGAACATTGCGTTAGGAAGAGTCTCGATAACTTTCCCGTCTTGTTCTATTGCTACTTGTTTGGACATTGATGCTTACGATTTAAATATTTCCAGTACTTTCTATATATTCAAAGGTCGACAGCTGCTCGGCCCGGCCCTTCCGGACAACAACCGTAAGTTCGAAATGCGCCGCTTTCCTGTGGTCGGCGGTATGGACAGCCCAGCCATTCCTGGCCAGGTACACACCCCGTCCTCCCGCATTCACCATCGGCTCGATACAGATGACCAGTCCTTCCGGGAGGCGCGTGCCGTGCCCCTGACGCCCGTAGTTCGGGACGCCGGGATCCTCGTGCATGCTCCTGCCGATGCCGTGACCTTCCAGTTCACGGACGACTGAATATCCGTACGATTCCACATACGATTGCACCGCGTGTCCGATATCGCCGGTCCTCGCTCCCGCCACAGCCGCTTCGATCCCCTTGTACAGGGAAGCCTTGGTCACGTCCAGGAGACGCCGGGTTTCCGCGCTCACCTCCCCGACCGGGAAAGTATAGGCGGAATCCCCGTTGTACCCCTTGTAGACCGTGCCGATGTCCGCCGTCACGATATCGCCTTCCTTCAGCACATAATTGGAAGGGAAACCATGGACGACTACATCGTTGACCGAAGTGCAGATGGCAAAGGGATAGCCTTCGAAGCCGAGGAAACTCGGCACCGCACCGTGGTCGCGGATGAAAGTCTCCGCCACCTCGTTCAACTTGGCAGTCGTAACACCGGGGGCGACGGCTTTCCCTACTTCCGCCAGGGTCTTGGATACAAGAATGGCGTTTTCACGGAGCAGCGCGATCTCTTCTTCTGTTCTAGGCTTGACCATCGTTCTCGAATCATCAAAAAATTACATTCCCGAGCGGCCGCTGAGACGTCCGGTCTTCATCAGACCGTCATAATGACGCATCAAGAGGTAGCTCTCGATCTGCTGAAGGGTGTCGAGCACGACGCCGACGAGGATCAGCAGGGACGTTCCACCATAGAAACTGGCAAACTGGTCATTGATTCCGGCAATCCGCGCGAACGCGGGCAGGATGGCGATGATGGCCAGGAAAATGGATCCCGGAAGGGTCACCTTGGACATGATGGAGTCCAGGTAGTTCACCGTGGCCTTGCCCGGCTTGACGCCCGGGATGAAACCGCCGTTCTTGCGCATCTCTTCCGCCATCATCGTCGGGTTGACGGTAACGGCCGTATAGAAATACGTGAAGATGATGACGAGGATACCGAAGATCAGGTTGTACCAGAAACCGGTATAGTTGTTCAGCGTGGCGGCAAGGCCCCGGGTCGCGTCAAAGCGCGAGAACAGGAGCGGGAAGAGCATCAGCGCCTGGGCGAAGATGATCGGCATGACGCCGGCCGCATTGATCTTGAGCGGAATATACTGGCGGACGCCGCCGTACTGACGGTTGCCGATCATCCGCTTCGCATACTGCACGGGCACCTTGCGGACACCCTGGACGAGGGCGATCGTAGCAAGCACGACGAAGAACCACACGAGGAGTTCGACGATGAGGGCGATCGGGCCGCCGCTGGTCGTCGTTCCGAGCTTCGTACCGATTTCAGCCACGAGGGCGAACGGCAGCCGGGCCACGATACCGATCATGATGATCAGGGAGATACCGTTGCCGATGCCGCGGTCGGTGATCCGCTCGCCGAGCCACATCACGAACATCGAACCGGCCATCAGGATGACGGTGGCCACGAGGTTGTAGGCGAACCGGCTCCATCCCAGCTGGGTCTCCGCGAGGAACGCGGCACCCGGGATCTGCTGGTGGATCTGGGCGATGTACGCCGGACCCTGCAGGCAGAGGATCAGGATGGTCAGGTAGCGGGTCAGCTGATTCATCTTCCGGCGTCCGCTCTCCCCTTCCATCTGGAGTTTACGGAAGTAGGGGACGAACATGCCCAGAAGCTGGATCACGATCGAAGCGGAGATGTAAGGCATCACGCCCAGCGCGAAGATGGATGCGTTACCGAAGGCACCTCCGGAGAACATGTTCAAGAGACCGACAAGACCCTGCTGCGAACTGCTCTGCAGATTGGACAGCAAGGTGGTGTCGATACCGGGAAGAACGATGAAGCAACCGAGACGGTACACCAGGATCAGAGCCAAGGTGTAACCGAGGCGCTTTCTCAGTTCCTCGATCTTGAAGATGTTCTTGATGGTCTCAATAAACTTCTTCATCGTTCCGGATTATTTTTCGATTACGACGGCTTTGCCACCGGCAGCCTCGAGCTTCTGCGTCGCAGTGGCGGAGAAGGCGTTGGCGGTGATGGTCAGCGCAGCGGTAAGTTCACCGACGCCGAGGATCTTCACGAGCTCCTTCTTGCCGGCGAGACCCGCCTCCTTGATGTCGTCAAGACCGAGTTCGGTCTTGCCCAAACGCTCGGAAAGCGCCTGGAGGGCGGCAAGGTTGACGGCTTTGTATTCCACGCGGGTGGGGTTCTTGAATCCGAACTTGGGGACACGGCGCTGCAGCGGCATCTGACCGCCTTCGAAACCGATCTTATGTTCGTAACCGGCGCGAGCCTGGGCACCCTTGGTACCACGGGTGGCGGTGCCGCCCTTACCGGAGCCCTGTCCGCGACCAACGCGCTTGGAGGTGTGCGTCGCACCCTTTGCAGGTTTCAAATTTTCAAGTTTCATCTCTCTCGTCCTCCTTAATTGATTTCTTCAACTTCCACCAGATGGAGAACCTTGGTCAACTGACCCGAGGTGACAGGCGTCTTCTCCACCTCGACCGTATGGCCGATGCGGCGGATCCCCAGCGTGCGAAGGGTCGCAATCTGCCTCTTGGTGGATCCGTTGGTGCTTCTGACTTGCTTGATTCTGAGTTTTGCCATAACTGAAGTCTCCTATCCGTTAAAAACCTTGCTCATGGGGACACCGCGGAGACCGGCGACGGTGTAAGCGTCGCGCATCTCGGTGAGGGCCTTGACCGTCGCCTTGACCAGGTTGTGAGGGTTGGAAGAACCCTTGGACTTGGCCAGGACGTTCTGGATACCCGCGGACTCGAACACGGCACGCATGGCACCGCCGGCCTTCACACCGGTACCGGGGGCCGCCGGCTTCATGAAGACGACGGAGCCGCCGAACTTGGATTCCTGCTCGTGCGGGATGGTGGTGTTGATGATCGGAATCTTCACCAGATTCTTCTTCGCATCCTCGACACCCTTCGCGATGGCGGAAGTGACTTCATTGGCTTTTCCAAGACCATAACCCACAACGCCGTTTTCGTCACCGACCACGACAATCGCCGCGAAACGGAAGTGACGACCACCCTTGGTGACCTTCGTCACGCGCTGGATGGCGACCAGTCTGTCCTTCAACTCGAGGTCAGACGTCTTTACTCTTTTAACATTCGTATTTGCCATAGTCTTTTCCATTAGAAAATGAGACCGCCTTCACGGGCAGCTTCAGCCAAACTTTTCACTCTGCCGTGATACAGGTAACCTCCACGGTCGAAAGCGACGGTGGTGATGCCCTTCTCCTGGGCGCGGGCGGCGATGGCCTTGCCCACGATCGCAGCGGTTTCGATGCCGTTCTTGCCCTTGCACTCGGCCACGAGACCCTTGTCATTGGAAGCGGCGGCGGCGAGGGTCACACCCTTCTCGTCGTCCACGACCTGGACATAGATCTGCTTGTTGCTTCTGAAGACAACCATCCGGGGCCGCTCAGCCGTACCATTCACGTGCTTGCGGATGCGGTAGTGGATTCTTCTTCTTCTTTCAACTCTATTCAATGCCATAATCTGGGTCCTCCTAATTATTTAGCCGAAGCAGTCTTGCCGGCCTTGCGGCGCAGCTGTTCACCGGCGAACTTGATACCCTTGCCCTTGTACGGCTCAGGCTTACGCAACGAACGGACTTTCGCAGCCACCTGTCCGAGGAGCTGCTTGTCGTGACTCTTGAGAATCAAGACCGGGTTCTCACCCTTCTTGACATTCGGGACCTCAGCCTTCACCTCGGGGGCGAGCATCAGCTGGATCGCGTGGGAATAGCCCAGGGAGAACGTGAGGAGCTGGCCTTCGGCAGCGACACGGTAACCGACGCCGACGAATTCCTGCTTGATCTCGAATCCCTTGGAGACACCCTCCACCATGTTGTGCACCAGGGCGCGGTACAGACCGTGCATGGAACGGTGACGAGGCTGGTTGGTGGGGCGCTCGAACTTGATCTGATTATCCTCGATGGTGACTTTGATATCCGGGTCCACTTTCTGGGACAGCTCACCAAGAGGTCCTTTAACCTTCAGCACGTTGCCAGGGAGAACTTCGACGCTCACCTTGTCCGGAAGGCTTACAGGCAATTTACCAATTCTTGACATTATTCGAAGATTTTACATTAATAAACATAGCAAACCACCTCGCCGCCGACGTTCAGCTCCTTGGCTTCCTTGTCGGTGATGATGCCCTTCGAGGTAGAGAGGACGGCGATGCCCAGTCCGTTGAGGACGCGCGGCAGGTTGTCCACGTCAGCATACACCCGCATACCCGGAGTGGACACGCGCTGGATCTTCTTCACCGCGGCCATCTTGGTCTGGGGATGATACTTGAGGGCGATTTTCAGGGTGTTGTAAGGCGTACCCTCGACCACCTTGTAGCTGAGGATGTAGCCCTTTTCGCAGAGGATCTTGGTGATGGCCTCTTTCATCTTGGAGGAAGGCATCTCGACGACTTTCTTCCCGGCAAGATACGCATTGCGAATCCTGGTCAAATAATCTGCAATAGGATCAGTCATTGTTTTTTGATTTTTAAACCGACGCCGCCCGTGGGCGGACGCCCGATATCCTTATGTTAATAAATAATAATTGTCACCAGCTGGCTTTCTTCACGCCGGGGATCAGGCCGTTGCTGGCCATTTCCCGGAACTGGATCCTGCTCAGACCGAACGCTCTCATGTAGCCCTTGGGACGGCCGGTGATGGAGCAACGGTTGTGCAGACGCACGGCGGAGGAGTTCTTGGGGAGCTTGTCGAGGGCTGCCCAGTCTCCGGCCTCTTTCAGTGCCTGCCTCTTGGCGGCATACTTGGCAACCAGTTTCGCGCGCTTGACTTCGCGGGCCTTCATTGATTCTTTTGCCATATGCTATTAGTTGTTATGTTTCTTGAAAGGCAGGCCGAACGCAGCGAGGAGGGCATGCGCCTCTTCGTCCGTCTTGGCCGTCGTGACGAAAGTGATCTCCATTCCATGGATCCGGGGGTTCTTGTCGATGTCCACCTCGGGGAAGATGATCTGCTCCTTGAGACCGAGCGTGTAGTTGCCGCGGCCGTCCATCTTCTCGGCGATACCGTTGAAGTCACGGATACGCGGGAGGGAGATGCTGACAAGACGCTCGAGGAACTCGTACATCTTGACGTCGCGGAGGGTGACCTTCACGCCGATGGGCATCCCCTTGCGGAGACGGAAGTTGGAAACGTCCTTCTTGGAGTAAGTGATGATGGCCTTCTGACCGACGATCTTCGCGAGTTCCTCAGCGGCCTCCTCGACGACCTTCTTGTCCTGCGTGCCTTCACCGATGCCCTCGTTGATGGTGATCTTGACGAGCTTCGGGACCTGCATCACGGTGGTATAGGAGAACTGCTTGGTCAGCTTCTCGATGATCTCCTCTTTGTACACCTTCTTCAGGGAAGGGACATATCCCTTGGGAAGCGCCTGGGCTTCTGCGGGCTTGTTTGCTTTCTTTGCCATAATTACTTGATCTCCTCTCCAGATTTCTTGGCGAAGCGGATCTTCTTTCCGTCTTCGAACTTATAGCCGACGCGGGTGGGCTTGCCGCTCTGCGGGTCGATCAGCTGGACGTTGGAGATGTGGATCCCCGCTTCCTGCTTGATGATGCCGCCCTGGGGCTGCTTGCTGTTCGGCTTGGTGTGCTTGCTGATCACGTTGACGCCTTCCACGATGACCCTGTCCTTGGCGGGCAGCACGGTCAGGACCTTACCGGTCTTGCCCTTGTCGTTACCGGCGTTCACATACACGGTGTCACCTTTCTTGATATGTAACTTTTTCATGATGCGATGGGATTAAAGGACCTCGGGAGCCAGTGAAACAATCTTCATGTAGTTCTCGCGGAGCTCACGGGCGACGGGGCCGAAAATACGGGTGCCGCGGAGTTCTCCGGCGTTGTTCAGGAGAACGCAGGCGTTGTCATCGAAACGGATGTAGGATCCGTCCTGCCTGCGGATTTCTTTCTTGGTGCGGACGACGACAGCCTTGGTGACGGTGCCTTTCTTGGCATCGCCGCCGGGGATGGCGCTCTTCACTGCGACGACGATCTGGTCGCCGACGGTCGCATATCTGTGGTGCGTGCCGCCAAGGACGCGGATGCACAGGACTTCCTTCGCACCGCTGTTGTCGGCCACCTGTAAACGTGTTTCCTGCTGTATCATATTTACTTGACTTTTTCTACGATTTCAACTAATCTCCACCTCTTGGTCTTGCTCAGGGGGCGGGTTTCCATGATGCGGACGGTGTCGCCTTCGCTGCACTCGTTCTTTTCATCTTCAGCCACGAACTTGGTGGTCTGCTTGATGAATTTTCCGTAGAGGGGATGCGCCTTCTTGGTTTCCACCGAAACGACGATGGTCTTGTCCATCTTGTTGCTGACCACGACGCCGATTCTTTCCTTACGAAGATTTCTTTCCATAGGATTTCCTTATTATTTCTGTTCTTTTTCCTTTTCAGCGAGGATCGTGATCATGCGAGCGATATCCTTTCTGACTTTCTTGAATTCCGACGTGTTCTCCAGCGGGGAGACGGAATGGTTGAGCTTCATGGTGTCGAGGTGATTCTTCTCGACGGCGATGCGGTCCTTCAGGTCGGCGATGGACATCTCGCGTACTTCAGTAGTCTTCATATTAGTCTTCTCCACTGTTTATTATTCAACATAATCCCTGCGGACCACGAACTTGGTCGCCACGGGAAGCTTGTGCGCGGCCAGGCGCATGGCTTCCTTCGCAACCTGGAGCGAAACGCCTTCCGCCTCGAAGAGGATGCGGCCGGGCGTCACGGGAGCGACATAACCCTGGACATCACCCTTACCTTTACCCATACGGGTATCGAGCGGCTTCTTGGTGAACGGCTTCACGGGGAAGATCCGGATCCAGATCTGTCCCTCACGGTTCATATGACGTGAAATAGCCTGACGCGCAGACTCGATTTGCTGCGCAGTGATCCAGCAGTTTTCGAGGGTCTTAAGACCGAAGGAACCGAACGCGAGCTGGTTGCCACGCTGGGCCATGCCCTTCATCACGTTCTTTTGCTCCCTTCTGTACTTTGTTCTTTTGGGTTGTAACATTGCTGTATAACTTTAAAAAAATTATCAACTATAACTATCGTAAATCCTTGATTTTCAGCACTTTTGGCTTCAAATGGCCGGATTTTGGGACTGCAAATTTACGAAAAAATCCTGAATTACAAAGAATATTTCAAAAATTTTCCATCTTTTTCGACACGATAAATGAAAAGTCAAACTGATTATTTTCAGGCATTTATATTTTCCACGGAATTTTTTTTCCACGCAGTTTCGACACGGAGCACACACCCTGTGGCGGAGAAAATGTATATTTGCATCCGGACGCCCCGGAAGCGCCCGCCGGAAAACGATGAAGAAGACCTTGCTCGCCCTTTTGCTCTGCCTCGCCGCAGGATGGGCCGCGTCCGCCCGCGACGTGGTGGACACGGTGGCCGTACAGCGCCTGTCCGGGCAGCTGCTCGCCTACCGGGCCGAACAGGGCGACACCCTCTTCTACGACTACCTGCCCCCCGTCTGGGTCTTCCCGCGCCACGCGCGCCAGAAGAGCGCCGACATGCGCAAGTACTACCGGCTCGTGTACAACTTTAACAAAGTCTACCCCTACGCCCTCGCCGCCCGGCACCTGTCGCAGGGCGTCGACGCCTACATCGCCGCCAACAACCTCAAGGGCATCAAGCGCGACAAGTACATCAACGAGAAGCAGAAAGAACTGATGGGGGTCTTCGAAAAACCCCTGCGCAACATGAGCATCTCGCAGGGCAAACTGCTCATCCGCCTGTGCGACCGCGAGATGGGCATGGCCTCCTATTCCGTGATCAAGGACTACAAGAACGGCATCGCCGCCGGCTTCTGGCAGGGCATCGCCAAGATGTTCGGCCACAACCTCAAGGACCGTTACGACCCTGCAGGCGCGGACAAGATGACGGAATACCTGGTGGAAAAATGGAATTCGGGGGAGTTCCCCGCCCTGTATTACTCGATATTCTTCGAAGAGCCGAAACCGACGGACATCCCGTTGCAGTACAGGTAAGGCATGCTGCCGGGCGCCATCCAGTCCTTCAGGACAAAGAGGCGCGCCCCGCCCGGGACCTCCATGTCGACCTGCACGTGGAAGTGCCCGAACACATAGAAGTCGACCGGATGCTCCTTCTGGCTCGCGGCCGCCCACTGGAACAGCGGCTCCTCCGCTCCCTTGAAGACATATTCGCGGCGCCGGGCCACGCGGCTCTTCTTCGACCAGCCCGTCCCCAGCCGGAAAGCCAGCCACGGATGCAGCATGCTGAACAGGCGCTGCAGCACGCGGTTCTTGAAGCACTTCCGCATCACCTTGTACCAGAAATGACCGGGGCCGAGGCCGTCACCGTGTCCCAGGCAGAACACCTTGCCGCCGATCTCGACCCGGAAGGGCTGCGGAAGGATCCGCATCCCCATGTCCTCGAAATAGTGATAGCACCAGATGTCGTGATTCCCGGGGAAGAAGTACACCGCCACGCCTGCATCCATCAGGTCCATCAGCGCGGCAAAGACGCGCACGCTCCCCTTCGGGACGACGTCACGGTATTCATACCAGAAATCCCAGATGTCGCCCAGCAGGTAGAGCGCCGCCGTCCGGTCTTTCGGGATGCCCCGCAGGAAACGGACGAAGCGCGCCTCCCGGTCGGTGGGATCCGCGACATCCAGCCCCAGATGCACGTCGGAAACAAAGTATGTCAGCGTACGCTCCTCCATGGCCTCAAGCGAAGAGGAAGATGAGGATGGCGACCGCCACGCAGTAGACGGAGAACCAGGAGAGCCGGGCCTTCTTGACAAGGGCGATCATGGCGCGGCAGGCCAGCAGGCCGGAGAAGAAAGCGGCCAGGAAGCCGAGCGCCAGGCAGAGCGGACCGGCTCCGCCGCCCGCAGGGGCGGTGCCGCCGAGGCCTTTGACGATATCCAGCAACTGTTCCCCGAGGATCGGAGCCAGCACCATCAGGAAGGAAAACTGTGCCATCGCCTCGCGTTTCACCCCGCAGAGGAGGCCGGTGGCGATGGTCGTGCCGGAACGCGACAGGCCGGGCGCCACGGCGCAGGCCTGCCCCACACCGACGGCCAGCGCCTGCCAGTAGGAGATGCCGTTCCGGGCAGCAGGCAGGCCGGGCTGTGCGGAAAGGGCCCGCCGGCGTCCGGCAAAGTCGGAGAACGCCAGCAGGAAGGCCGTCACCAGCAGGCAGACGGCCACGGTCGTGAGAGAGTCGCCGAAGAGTCCTTCGACCTTGTCCTTGAAGAAAAGACCGACGATCCCGACCGGGATCATCGAGACGACCAGCTTGGCGACATAATCGGTCTCATCGTTCCAGCGGAAGCGGAACAGGCCCCGGAGCAGGGCCACGATCTCCTTCCAGAAGACGACGACCGTACTGAGGACCGTCGCCACATGTACGGTCACCACGAAATCGAGGAACCCCTCGGGATCCGCCCCGAGCAGGGACTTGAAGATCATCAGATGCCCGCTTGAACTGACCGGGAGGAATTCCGTCAGCCCCTGGACGATGCCCAGCAGGAGCGCTTGCCACCACGACATCATTTCCCGGACGCGTTATCCTCCTCCGAACCGCCTTTCGGGCGCCGCATGATCGCGATCACGTCGATCACCAGGCCGCAGACGATGACGAGGGGAGCGGCGACCAGGCGCCGGAAGTCGAACATCGCTTCATTGAAATGGTCCGGATCCTTCATCCCGCCTCCGGTGAGGAGGATGAAGCCGGCCGCCATGACGAGCACGCCGATCAACAGGGTCCGCAGACCCTTCGACGTCGTCGCCATATCCTTGTTTTCCTTATCCATGCGAAATCAGTAATAGAGTTGGTCCTTCGACAGGGAGACGAGCCTCCCCACGACGATGTACGTGCTTGCCACGCAGATCACGACGCCGCTGGCCACGATGATGCCGATCACCCACAGCAGCAGTTCCAGGCTGAAGATCTCGAACAGCTGCCGGAACTCGTTGCGCACGAAGAAGAGCACGCCCAGCAGGAGGATCGTGGCGATCAGCGCGGAAAAGAGCCCCTGGAAGACCGCCTGCACGAGGAATGGTCCGCGGATGAAGGACTTCGTCGCCCCCACCAGCTTCATCGTATGGATCGTGAAGCGCTTCGAGAAGACGTTCAGCCGGATCGTATTGCCGATCAGGACGAACGAGATGAACAGCAGCAGGGCGATGAAGACCGCCAGCACGAAGGAGATCTTCTGGAGGTTCGCGCTCAGCCGCTCCAGCAGGGACTGCTGGTAGACGACCTCGTCCACCTCGGGGAAGGCGGCAATCGCGTCGCGGACCACCGAAAGGCTGTCCGGGAAGACGTACCCCGCCTTCAGGGTGACGTCGACGCTCACCGGGACCGGCGCCGACTCGAAGACGCTCAGGAAATCCTCCCCGAGCATCTCGGACATCTCCCGGATCCCCTGCTCCTTGGTGACCAGGCGGGTGCTCTTGACGAAAACCATCGAATCCAGCACGGCCTGGAAACGTGCGCCGTCTTCGTCCTCGACCTCCTGGCGGAGCAGGACGGAGACCTGCATGTTCTCCTTGAAATAGTCGGCCACGCCGCGGGCATTGACGAGCAGGAGGCTCGCCACACCGATCAGCAGCAGGACGAGGCTGATACTGATGACCGTGGACAGCCACGAACCGACCAGCCGCCGGCGGATGATTCTGTTCTCACCTTCTGCCATGATTGCACAATACACCAAATTCGGTTCAAAGATAGTGAAATATCGAAAATTGAAAAAAAATTCTTACCTTTGTAAGGTATACAAATTATTAAGAGCGGCGCGCAATATGGCTAATTCTGTCAAGAGAGTTCTATTCATCCACTCGGAGATCTTTCCGTTCCTTCCGGAGAGCCCCCTCTCCACGATCGGGCGGAAACTGCCCCAGGGCATCATGGAGCGCGGCCGTGAGATCCGTATCTTCATGCCCCGTTACGGCTGCATCAACGAAAGGAAGAACCAGTTGCACGAGGTCATCCGCCTCTCCGGCCTGAACATCATCATCGGCGACCTCGACCGGCCGCTGATCATCAAGGTCGCCTCGGTATCCTCCGCCCGCATGCAGGTTTATTTCATCGACAACGAAGACTACTTCAAACGCCGCCAACTCTCCTTCGACGAGAACGGCAAGTTCTTCGAAGACAACGACCAACGGGCCATCTTCTTCGCCCGCGGCGTGCTGGAGACCGTGAAAAAGCTGCGCTGGGCCCCCGACATCGTCCATTGCCAGGGGTGGATCTCCCACCTCGTCCCCCTGTACCTGAAGAAGCTCTATGCGGGCGATCCGATCTTCACCGACTGCAAGGTCGTCACGACCCTGTACGACGAGATCGCCGGAGAATCCTTCGCTCCCTCCTTCGCTTCGCTGGCCCAGTCGGGCGGCATACAGCCCGCCGACCTCGACCTGCTCGCGCAGCCCGATGGCATAACTCTTGCAGAAACCGCAGCCCGGTACTCCGACGGTATCATCTTCGGATCCGACACCCTCGACCCCCGACTGACGGACTACTGCAGGGGGCTGAAGGTCCCGGTCCTTCCGTACGATGCCGCCGCGATGGCGGACGGAAGCTACATCGCGGGGTACGACGCATTTTATGAACAACTGTAGGCAATGAAGAAACTCCTTTGTGCGGCGATCCTGGCAGCGGGGCTCTGGTCCTGCGTAGAAGTCAACCAGGAGATCGGCGGCGATTTCATCGCCACCAACCAGCAGTACGACATATACACCGCGGAATTCGACCTCGAAGACGTCCGGATGGGCAAGATCGACAGCCTCTCGGGCTACTCTTCCAAGCGGATCACGATCGGAGCCGTCCGCGACGACACCTTCGGCCTCTACCGCCGGGGATGCGCCCTGTCGCTCGTCCCGGTGCTGGATACCTTCGACTTCGGCCGGAACCCGGTCTTCCAGCGCTTCACCTTCCGCGCGGCGCTCGACTCCACCTCCGTCCCGGACGAGTCGCAGCGCAACATCCTGCAGAACGTCCGCGTCTATCCGCTGACCGAGCCGCTCGACTACAAGAAGAACTTCGCCCGCACGAAGGTGCCGCATGGCCCGCAGGCCATCTCCAAGGGCGTCCCCGTGACCAACGGAAAGGACTCCCTGGAATTCGACTTCACGGAAGCCTTCGGCAAGCAGTACCTGAACATCACCCAGCATGACCTGACGGACTTCGACTCCTACATGGCGAAGTTCCCCGGCATCTACATGGAGACCGACGCCCCCGCAGGCGAAGGCGGCCGCATCGACATGTTCCAGATGGACATCCTCCGGCTGAACGGCAATGCGATGCTGCGTACCGACAACTACGCCATCCTCCGGTTCAACGCGGAATACGAGGGGGCCCGCAAGGACACGGCCCTCATCTTCTACTTCAGCCCGATCGCCTTCCAGGACCTCGACTCCCTGGCGAACAACAAGGCCACGCCGTCGCAGTATGTCTTCAACGTGGATTCCCACGAGACGGACGGCATGATCGGCCCCGCGGACGAGCAGCTGTACATCGAGGGCGGCAGCGGCCTGAAGCCCTACATCCCCGCGACGGAGATCCGGCGCCTGATCGAAGGGGAAGTGCGCAAGCACGGCGGCACCCTCGCCAACACCGTCATCTCCAAGGCCACCGTCGAACTGCCCTTCGAGTTCCCGGAGAACAAGGCCCAGATCGACCGGTATCCGAAGATCCTCAGCCCGACCGTCCGCATGCAGACGGACACGACGATGAACTTCGCCGGCCTGACCGACGCGTCCGTCTCGACAGAGAACCAGGGCGAGATCGACCGGTCGCGGCTTGTCTACGCGCCCGACATCACGCACCACGCCCAGCAGCTCATCCGCCAGGACGACCCGGAAAAGATCCGCGACTACGACGTCTGGTTCTTGGTCATGTGGTATGAGGTGAAGACGACCACGAACGAAAGCGCGGCCCAGCTGGCCGAATACTACCAGCAGATGGCCTACTACGAGTACTACAACCAGCTCTACGGCGGCGGATACGGATACGGCAGCTATTACGGCGGCATGGGCGGCGGATACGGCTACAACAGCTACTACAGCAACTACTACAGCTACGCGATGATGGCCCAGAGCGCCTCGGCGGCGGCGACGAGCACCTCCACCAGTACCGAACTGGACAAGGACCGCTACTACCGCGCCGTACTCAACGGACCGAACGCCCCGGGCGGCCGCCGGCCCAAGCTGAAAGTGACCTACGCGATTCCGAAGCGATAATCCCGCGGCAGGATACAAAACAAAAAGAGACCACCTTGACGGCGGTCTCCTTTTTTAATGTAACAAGTCTTAGGCCTCTTTTGCCTCAAGCTTCTCAGTGACTTTCGCGACAGCGTCAGCGACCGTTGCGATGGAGCTGGTCTCCTCGTCCGGAATCTTGATGCCGAAAATACGCTCGAACTCCATAAGCAGCTCGACGGTATCGAGGGAATCAGCTCCCAGATCATTGGTGAAATTGGCGGTTTCGGTCACCTCGGACTCCTCGACGCCAAGCTTGTCGACGATGATAGCCGTGACTTGCTTTACGATTTCTTCATGAGTCATCATTGCAGTAGTAAAATTAGTATTGTTCAATATATCATTATCCATGCCAAAACGGCAACAACCGTTCTCTGCCTAGTGGGGCAGAATAACTTCGCAAAATAAATAAAAAAACGACAATTCTCCAAATATATGTTTATATTTGTCAAAGAACCACCTTTCTAGCAATAACGAAATGAAGAACATCTTGAACCTCTTCCTGGCCGCCCTGCTGGCCGTTTCCCCCCTCGCGGGGAAGACCCAGGGCGTATCGCTGAATGTCGTCGGCACGCAAGCCGAATACCAAAACAATCCCATCGGCATCGACTACGCTCCCCAGCTGAGCTGGCGGATCGAAAGTCCGGACCGGAACGTCCTCCAGACAGCCTGGCGTGTCCTGGTCGCGAGCTCTCCCGAACGGCTCGCCGCGGACGAGGGGGACATCTGGGACAGCGGCAAGGTCGCTTCCGCCCAGTCGACCTGCATCTCCACGTCGCACATCCCGCTGACCAGCCGGACGCGTTATTACTGGAAAGTAAAGGTGTGGCAGGACGAGGCCGTTTCCGCCTGGTCCGAACCCGCATTCTTTGAAACGGGCCTGCTGAAGGCCTCCGACTGGCGGGGCGGCTGGATCGGCTACGTGCCCGGCATCGCCGGCCGTGTCCTGTATTTCAAGGCATCCGCCCATGTCGGCAAACCCGTCGCCTACGCCCGCGCCTATGTCGCCGGCATCGGCTACCACAGCCTGTATGTCAACCGCAAGAAGGTAGGCGACCACGTGCTGGACCCGGCCCAGAGCACCTACAGCAAACGGGTTTATTATGAGACCTATGATATCGGCCCCTACCTGCAGGAAGGCGGCAACAGCTTCGTGGTCCCCGTCGCCCCGGGCTGGCTGGGCACGCCCCGGCTCCGCGCCCAGGTCGAGATCGTCTTCACCGACGGCACGTTCGCCGTCCTGAACAGCGACGCATTCCGGCACGTCATCGCCGGCCCGACCCTGTATTCCACCGTCTTCGACGGAGAGGCCTATGACGCCCGGGAGGACAGCGACGACATCTGGGCCTTCGCCACGCCGCCCGGCCTGATGGATGACCGATGGGCCTGGGCCCACAACACCGACGACCCCGTCGGGGAACTGCACGCCGCCCGCGTGGAGCCCATCCGCGTGGTGGAAGAACTCCGCCCGACCCTCGTCGGAGAGCCCCGGCCGGGCGTCTATGTCTTCGACGCTGGCCGCAACCTGGCCGGCTGGGTCGCCCTCAAGGTCCGCGGCAAGGCCGGCGACACCATCCGGCTGTATTTCGCCGAGACCCTCCGCGACGACGGCTCCGTCAACCAGGACAACCTCCGCAACGCCAAGTCGACCGACGCGTACACCTGCGCCGGCACCGGCGAAGAGTGCTGGGAGCCTTCGTTCACCTACCATGGCTTCCGCTTCTTCCAGGTGGAAGGGCTGCCGTACAAGCCCGCCGACAGCGACTTCACCGTGAAGGTGGTCCGCACGGATGTCCAGACCATCGGGCAGTTCACCTGCGCGAACGACCTGGTGAACCGCATCCACCGGATGGTCGTGAACACCGAGTCCAGCAACCTCCACAGCGTCCCGACCGACTGTCCGCAGCGCGACGAGCGCATGGGCTGGCTCAACGACCTCACCGTCAGCCACGAAATCGCCGCCTACAACTTCAACATGGCGCGCTTCTTCCCGAAGTTCGCCCAGGATATCACCGACACCCAGGACGAAGCCGGCACCATCACCTGCGTGGCCCCGTTCCGGTTCGGCATGCGGCCGGCCGACCCCGTCTGCGCCAGCTACCTCCTGCTGCCCGCCCGGGCCTATGAGTTCTACGGAAACCGCCAGGCCATCGCCGACCAGTTCGACGGCATGAAGGCCTGGACCGACTACCTCGCTTCCCGGACGGAAAACGGCATCGTGAATTACAGCTACTACGGCGACTGGTGCCCGCCGCGCGCCTTCCTGCTCGACCCGAACGGATCCGGCGTCTCCCGCGACACCCCCGGCACGATGATTTCGACGGGCTACCTGTTCCTGTGCCAGCGCCTGATCTCCAAGATGGCGGAGGTGCTGGGGAAGGATGACGTCGCCGCAGCTTACAAGACCCTGGCCGAAGGCACCCGTGCCGCCTTCCACCGCACCTTCTGGAACGAAGAGAAGGGCGGATACGCCTCGAACAACCAGGCCTCCAACGCCTTCGCGCTCTGGCTCGGCATCCCGGAAGGGAAGGATGCCGAACGCGCCCTGGATAACCTCGTGGCGGACGTCCGTGCGCAGGACTACCATCTGACGACCGGAAACCTCTGCACCAAGTATCTGCTGGACGTGCTCGCCGACGGCGGCCACGTCGAAGAAGCCTGGCGGATCGTCACCCAGGAGACCTATCCCAGCTGGGGATACATGCTCTCCAAGGGAGCGACCACCGTCTGGGAGCGCTGGGAATACCTCACCGGCGGTGCGATGAACTCGCACAACCATCCGATGATGGGCACCGTCGACGCCTGGTTCTACCGCCATCTGCTGGGCATCGCGCCCGACTTCGCGCATCCCGGCTTCGAGCGCTTCACCCTCAAGCCCCGCCTGCCGGAAGACCTCGCCTGGGCGGAAGGCTCGCTGGAAACCGTCAAGGGAACCATCCGTTCCTCCTGGCGCCAGGAGAAAGGACGCCTCGTCTGGGAAGTGGATGTCCCTGCCAATACCACGGCCGAAGTGCATGTGCCCGCCCGCAGCGGAAAGGGTGTCTCCTGCAACGGAAAGTCCGTCCGCACGACGCCGGAGGGCGACTATGCCGTCCTCTCCGTCGGTTCAGGACATTACGTGTTCAAGAGCCGGGTCCGATGAGAGCGGTCGGGTGGCTGCCCCTGGCGGCGGCCCTGCTGTCCATCCTCCTTTCCGCCGCTCCCTGCCCGCAGGCAGACCTGGTGGGCGTGGACGCGTTCGGAAGGGCCTTCGGCCCGGTGGACAGCCTGCGCAGCGACCGGCAGGTCGGCCTCTTCTACTGGCCCTGGATCGGGCAGCCCCATGCGACCGGTGTCTACGACGCCACCAAGATCCTCGCCCTCCCCGACGGGCTCCGGCTGCTGACCGACCCGTCCTTCCAGGACGAGCAGGTGAGCCCGAACCGGCAGGCGCACTGGTGGGGTGAACCGTTGTGGGGGTACTACAACTCCGACGACGAATGGGTCATCCGCAAGCAGATGCAGATGATCACGCTGGCCGGCGTCGACTTCATCTTCTTCGACCATACCAACGCCGTCATCTACGGCGACGTGGTGCTGAAAGTCTGCAAAGTGATCCGCGAAATGCAACAGGAAGGGTGGAATCCGCCCCGGATCGCCAGTTACACGCATTCCCGCTCCTTCCAGACGGTCCGCGCCCTGTACGACCTGCTGTACCGGGACGGACGCTACGCGGAGACCTGGTACCGTGTGGACGGCAAGCCGCTGATCATCGCCTACACCGACCCGGCCGACGACCGGGCGGAGGCGGCTTCACGGGGAGACACCGCCTACGACCCCGGGACGTTGAGCCCCGAAATCCGCTCCTGCTTCCACTTCTTCAAGCCCGACTGGCCTTCCGACCCGACGTATCCCGACGGATTCACTTGGATCGAGTGGAAGTTCCCGCAGCCGTACCACACGGAATCCGGGATGATGAACGTCACCGTGGCCAGCCACCCGATGGTGCCGATGTCCTTCTCGCTGACCCGGGAGAACTGGACGAACTGGGGACGAGGCTGGGACCCCGCCACGCAGCGCAACGTGGCGGAAGACGTCGACAGGGGGACCTTCTTCCAGGCGCAGTGGGACGAGGCGCTGAAAGCGGACCCGCCCATGGTCTCGGTCGGGGGGTGGAACGAATGGATCGCGTACAAGCAGCCCTGGGACGGGGAGTACATGCTCTGCGACGCCGCCACAAAAGAGTATTCCCGCGACATCGAGCCGATGAAAGGCGGGTACGAAGACGCTTTCTACCTGCAGCTGATCCGCAACATCCTCCGGTACAAGGGCGCGGGCGACGGCCGGGGCGCCGTCCCTGCGCACCGCATCCGGTGGCGGAACGCTTCCGCCGGTTGGGAGGGGGCGCCGTATGCCGTGCGGAACACCGATGCGGCGTTCCTCCCGCGCGACGCGTTCGGCAATGCGAAGACCGTGCGCTACACCGCGCCCGCGCCGGCGCGCAAGCTGGTGGAAGTGCGGGTCGCCCACGACCGGAAGCACCTGTATTTCCGCATCGAGGCGAAAGAGGACTTCGGCAGGCTGTCCGGAGAGGAACTGACGCTCCTCATCGGCTGCGGCCAGCCCGGGCCGCGGGCATGGGAATGCTACGATTACGTGGTGGGCCGCCGGATCCGCGGCAGGAAAGCGTCCATCGAACGGCTGGCGGGCGGCCGGGACGTCCTCCCCGCCGGGAAAGCCGCCCTGGTCCTGGACGGCAATGTCCTGCAAATCCGGATCCCCCGCCGGAGCATCGGCTTGAAGGCGGCGGACCGTTTCTACTTCAAGGTGGCGTCGGACGTGCCGCTCCCGGGCGACATCATGGACACCTATCTCGCGGGCAGCGCGATTCCGATGGGCCGCCTGAGCTACCTGTATGTCATGCAGGATCCTGCCCGGCAGACAGGCGGCTGCGCCAGATCCGAAGACCGTTGAGCGAGTTGAGCAGGTAGAAAATATACTTGATCAGCATGACCACGGCGCCCTCGCCGGCGTCGGGACCGGCCAGCCGCACCGACCAGAGCAGGATGGAGGTGATGTTCACCAGGATCCAGATGTACCACTGCTCCGTGAAGGCCAGCGACAGGAGGATCTGTCCGGCGATGTTGAGCGTCATCACCACGGCGTCCAGCAGGATCTTCGGACGGTCCAGCGACCCGCCCGTGCCCAGTTTGGCCCGGTCCACGGCCGCGAGGATGAAATAGAGCACCGTCGCGGCGACGAGGATGCCGCCCGCAAGCGCGAACCACTCCTTCCGCGAAAGGCGCCGCGAACGCACCTTCGCCCCTTCCGTTCCGGAAGAGGCCACCTTCGCACCGCGCCGCCGCCACTGCCAGAATCCGACGAACTGCATCGGCAGGAAGTAGAAGGCATGCAGGGCGAAGTTCCCCATGATGCCGTTGTCCAGGTAGACGATCGTGCCGATCAGAACATCCAGGAAACCGAAGACGAAGGTGAGGATGTTGCCGTTCGCCGACATCACCGTGTTGATCACGCCCATCAGCGAACCGAAGGCCGCCAGCAGCAGCATGAACGTCTTCACGCCGGGCTGCTGCAGCTTCAGGGCCGTCGTGATGACCAGCGCCACCACCATCCCCGTAACGAGGAACAGGTTGAACGCCAGGTTGAATGTCTTTTCCCGATCCGGTGTCATGGCGAAAGGCTTATTCACGGGTAATCCGAGCGCCGATGGCGCCGAGACGTTCTTCGATGGCCTCGTAGCCCCGGTCGATCTGCTCGATGTTCTCAATGACGGAGGTGCCGCGGGCGCTCATGGCGGCCAGCAGCATGGCGATACCGGCCCGGATGTCCGGTGAGACCATCCGGGCACCGCTCAGGCTGATGCGGTGGTCGTGGCCGATGACGACGGCCCGGTGCGGGTCGCACAGGATGATCTGCGCCCCCATGTCGATCAGCCGGTCCACGAAGAACAGGCGGCTCTCGAACATCTTCTGGTGGATGAGCACGCTGCCGCGGCACTGCGTGGCGACAACCAGCAGCACGCTCAGCAGGTCCGGTGTCAGGCCGGGCCACGGCGCATCGGCCAGGGTCATGATGGACCCGTCCAGGAAGGACTCGATCTCGTAACTGTCGCGCCGCTCCACGAGCAGGTCATCGCCCTGCTGCGTGACAGGCACCCCGAGGCGGCGGAAGGCCGTCGGGATGATGCCCAGGTCGGCCCCGCTCACATCCTTGATCGTCAGTTCGCTCCGGCAGATCGCAGCCATGCCGATGAAGGAACCCACCTCGATCATGTCGGGCTGGATGCGGTGTTCCGTCCCGTGCAGCTCCTCCACGCCGTGGATCCGCAGCAGGTTGGAACCCAAGCCCTCGATCCGGGCGCCCATCCCCGTAAGCATGCGGCACAGCTGCTGCACGTAGGGCTCGCACGCCGCATTGTAAATGGTCGTCGTGCCCTCCGCGAGCGCCGCCGCCATCACGAGGTTGGCCGTACCGGTGACAGAGGCCTCTTCCAGAAGCATGTATGTGCCTTTCAGGCGGCCCCGGACGACCAGGTGATAAGCTTTTCGTGCAGCGTCGTACGTCCGCTCGGCCCCCAGGGCGGACATGCCGTCCAGGTGGGTGTCCACGCGCCTGCGGCCGATCTTGTCGCCGCCCGGCTTGGGGAACCACGCGCTGCCGAAACGGGCGAGCATCGGCCCCGACAGCATCACGGAGCCGCGCAGCAGGGCGCAGCGCTGGACGAAGGCGTCGCTGCCGACATACCCGGCGTCGAGTTCCGCCGCCCGGAAGGTGTAGTCGCCCTTGGCATGGCGGGTCACTTCCACGCCCATGCCTTTCAGCAACTCGATCAGATTGACGACATCGAGGATCTCCGGGATGTTCGAGATCCGGACCGGTTCTGCGGTCAGCAGCACAGCGCTGATTACCTCCAGGGCCTCGTTCTTGGCCCCCTGCGGTGTGATGGACCCCTGCAGCGGGTGTCCTCCTTCAATAATGAATCTACTCATTTCCAATATGTTCCACTTCCGGATGCAAACAGATACCGAAGCGCTGCCGCACCGTTTCAATGATTTCGTCTTCCAGGGCAAGCACGTCCTCCGGGGCCGCGTCGCCCGTCGCGTTGACCAGCACGAGCGGCTGCGTGGGAAAGACCTGGGCCCCACCCCGCCGGCGTCCTTTCAGCCCGCAGCGGTCGATGAGCCAGGCGGCCGGGACCTTCACGTGCCCGCCCAGGTCGAAGTGCGGGATCTCGCCGAAGGCGGCTCGCTCCCGCTCCTGCAGGGCGTCGAAGTCTTCCCGAGAGAGCACCGGATTCTTGAAGAAACTGCCGGCGCTGCCGGTTTCCGCCGGATCGGGCAGCTTTTCCCGCCGGATGCCGATGACCGCCTCGCGCACGGCCTGTGGAGTCAGGGTCGCGGGATCGCCCGCCCAGCCGTTGCGCTGCAGGGCCTCGCGGATGCCCCGGTAACCGAGTTGCGGAGACGGGTCGCGGCGCAGGCGGAAGGCTGCCCCGGTGACGACGAACCGGCCCGGTTCCCGCTTGAAACGCGAATCCCGGTACCCATAGCCGCAATCCGCCGCCGCCAGCGTGACATGCCCGGCCGCCTGCCGGTCGTAGGCCTCCACCCGGACGAGCACGTCCTTTACTTCCACCCCGTAGGCCCCGATGTTCTGCACGGCCGCACCGCCCGTTTCGCCGGGAATGAGGCTGAGGTTTTCCAGCCCCCAGAGCCCCCGGCGGGCCGCCTGGTCACAGAGCCCGTCGAAGGGTTCCCCGGCCCCGGCCTCGAGCAGGAGGGTACCGTCCGGCGCATCGGTAAAACGGACGCCGCGGACGGCCGCATGCAGGAGCGTTCCGGGGAAGTCGCCCGTGAAGAGGAGGTTGCTGCCGCCGCCGATCACCTTCACAGGCGCGGGCAGGACACCCCAGTCGAGGGCGTCCAGGTCGGCCGCCTCGGTGAACTCCAGCAGGCGGGCGCAGCGCACCTTCATTCCGAAGGTATTCCGACGCGAAAGGTCGGTAGGAAGGTTTCTGATCATTTCCGTGTTGAATCTTGACAAAAATAAACTATTTTTGCCAAGAATAAAACGAACGACACATGGAAAAGAAAAAAGGCATCGGCACCCTGTGCGTACAGGCGGGGTACAAACCCGGGAGGGGCGAATCAAGGCAGATTCCGATCATCCAGAGCACGACATTCAAGTACGAGACCTCCGACCAGATGGGACGTCTCTTCGACCTGGAAGACAGCGGCTACTTCTACACCCGCCTCCAGAACCCGACGGACGACCTGGTCGCGGCCAAGATCACGGCCCTGGAAGGCGGTTTCGCCGGCATGCTCACCTCCTCGGGCCAGGCGGCCAACTGGTTCGCATGCTTGAACATCTGCCAGGCGGGCGACCACATCGTCAGCACCAACAACATCTACGGCGGCACCTTCAACCTGCTGGGCACATCCTTCCGGAAACTCGGCATCGACGTGACCTTCATCCACGCCGATTCCTCCGAAGAGGAGATCCGCGCCGCGCTGCGTCCCAATACGAAGCTCATCTTCGCGGAGGTGCTCTCCAACCCCTCCGTGGAAGTGCTCGACATCGAGCGGTACGCCCGCGTAGCCCACGCGTTCGGCGTGCCGCTGATCGTGGACAACACCTTCGCCACACCCGTCAACTGCCGGCCGATCGAGTTCGGAGCCGATATCGTCACCCACTCCACGACCAAGTACATGGACGGACACGGCGTGGCCGTGGGCGGCGCCATCGTGGACAGCGGCAACTTCCCCTGGTCCGACTGGCCCGAACGCTTCCCGGGCCTGTGCACCCCGGATGCTTCCTACCACGGCCTCGTCTACACGCAGGCCTTCGGCAAAGGCGCCTTCATCACCAAGGCCGTGAGCCAGCTGATGCGCGATTTCGGCGCACAGCAGGGGCCCCAGAACGCCTTCTATCTCAACCTGGGGCTGCAGAGCCTCCATGTGCGGATGCAGCGCCATTGTGAAAGCGCCATGCAGGTCGCCCGGTTCCTCCAGGGGCATCCCGACGTGGCTTGGGTCCGTTATCCCGGGTTGGAGAGCGACCCGTACCATGCCCTGGCGCAGAAATACATGCCCGGCGGGACCTGCGGTGTGATGTGCATCGGCCTGAAGGGCGGACGCGACTTCGACAACCGCTTCATGGACGCCCTGCAGCTCATCACCATCGAGACGCACGTGGCCGACTGCTACTCCTGCATCCTGCATCCCGCCTCCCACACCCATCGCCAGCTCTCCGACGAACAGTTGCGCGAAGCCGGCATCGATCCGGGCCTCATGCGGCTCTCGATCGGCCTGGAGGACGCTGCGGACATCATTGACGACCTCGACCAGGCCCTGCGCGCCGCCCACTGACGGACGCACCCGGCAAACAAAAACCAGACCCCATGACTCGATCTTACTTTTCCTTCCTGACCGCATCCCTGCTGGCGACCACCCTCTTCCTGGGCGCCTGCAGCAAGCCGGCGGCGAAAGAGCAGACCCCCGCACCCGAGGATGAAAGACCGGAGGAAGAGGCTGCTCCCAAAGAGGTTTCCTTCGACCTGCGGCTGATGAGTTTCAACATCCTCCAGTCCAAAGACGAAGCGGAGGGCCACGCCTGGGCGGAATACCGGGCGGAGCCCTGCAGGAAGATGTTCCAGGAGGCCGCTCCCGACATCATCTGCCTGCAGGAATGCCGCCGCACGCAGCTGAACTTCATGAAGGACAACTTCAAGGAATACAGTTATTTCTCCTATGCGAAAGACGGCGTCAAGAAGGCGGGGCGCGAACAGGAGGAATCCTGCGAGGACGACGCCCTCTTCAAGAACGGCGGGCAGCGCAACGTCATCGCCCTGCGCACGGACCGCTTCTCCCTGGTCTCCTGGGGACGGTACTGGTTCAGCGACACGCCGGACGTGAGTTCTTACGCGGGTGACCTGTTCAAGGACGGCGGGACCCCCAAACTGACACTCTGGCTGAAAGTCAAGGAAAAGAAGACCGGCCTGCAGTTCTATGTATGGGACACCCACTTCTTCCCGCACGGGGACCTCGGACGGAAGCAGTGCGGCCTGATGAGCGTGAAGCGGATGAAGGATATCTGCGGCGAAACGGCGACCGTCTTCTTCTGCGGCGACCTCAACCGCGACTTGAACCATGCGGACCTGGAGCCGCTGCGCGGTTGGATGAAGCATGCCCGCACGGTGGCCCCCAAGACGGACGACAGCCCCACCTACACGGGTTTCCGGACCGACCGGAACACCTGGACCTGGATCGACCACATCTTCTTCCGGAATGCGGAAGTGTCTCTGTACAAAGTAATCAGCGAACCTGTCAGCGGCGGGACCTCGGTCGTTTCGGACCATTTCCCGACCTATGCCGATTTCACGGTCCGCGGAACGGTCTGACGATGCCCCGGAACGGGGCCGTCAGCGGGTGACCGGGGCGGTCTTGTCGCGGAGCCAGCGGGCGGCGGGCCCGGAAAGCCGCGGCGAGAGTTTCTCGTATACGCGCTTGTGGTAGGCGTTCAGCCAGGCGATCTCACTCTCGTCCAGCAGGCCGACCAGCAGGGCCGACGTATCGAACGGACACAGGGTCAGGGGCTCGAACCGGCTCCAGGCACCGAACTCGTTGGTGCCCGCATCCACCGTCAGCAGCAGGTTTTCGTGCCGGACGCCGTGCCGGCCTTCCCGGTAGATACCCGGCTCGTCGGAAGTGATCATCCCGGCGAGCAGCGGCTGGCGGTTGAAATTCTGCCGGATGTCCTGCGGCCCCTCGTGGACGCCCAGGAAGAAGCCGACCCCATGGCCGGTGCCGTGGCCGAAATTCCGGAGGGACGCCCAAAGGGGCGCCCGCGCCAGGGCATCGAGCTGGCAGCCGGCCGTTCCGCGCGGGAACACGGCCTTGGCCAGGTCGATGTGTCCTTTCAGGACGAGGGTGTAGTCTTCCTTCTCCAGCTGCGTACAGGGCCCCAGCGGCACCGTCCGGGTGATGTCCGTCGTCCCGAAGATGTACTGCCCGCCGGAATCGCACAGGTACAGGCCCTGGGGAAACAGCACGCGGGAACCGGTCTCCGGGGTTACATAATGGGGCAGCGCAGCGGAAGGGCCGTAGGCGGAAATGGTCTCGAAACTCTCCCCGCGGAAGCCCGGAATCCGGCTCCGGCAGTCGTGCAGGTAGCAGGCCGCCTCGTATTCGTCGATGCTTTCTCCGGCGGCGAGCGACTGCTCGAGCCAGAAGAGGAACTGGACCATCGCCAGGCCGTCTTCCAGATGGGCTTCCCGCATCTGGGCGATTTCGATCTCGTTCTTCACGGCCTTCCGCAGGCCCACCGGCGTGCGGCCCGCTTCGATCTCGCAGCGCGGCGCGCTTTCCTTCAACAACTGGTACAGATCGTAGTTGAGCGTGGAAGCATCCACGAAGAGCCGGTGGATGAATTCGCCGTCCAGCATGCCGGAGAGGACGAGTCCGATCTCGTCATAGTCCTGGATGCTGACCCCGTCGGCCGTCAATTCATAAAAGCTGTCCTCGGTTTCGTGGTCTTCCGGCGGCAGGGGCCCCTTGCGGACGAACCACAGGCAGTCCGTGGGCGTCACCAGCAGGTAGGAGATGACCAGCGGATTGTACGCGATGTCTTCGCCGCGGACGTTGAGCAGCCAGGCGATTTCGTCCAGGGCGGAGAGCAGGATGCCGTCGAAGCCGCCCTCCGACAGCCACCGGCGGAGCCACGAGAGTTTCTGGGTGCGGGACCATCCGGCCAATTCGGCGCCGAGGGTGATCACCGGGGACTGCGGCACCGCGGGGCGGTCGGTCCAGAGGGGCTGCAGCAGGTCGGGGACGCTGACGATGGTCAGGGCATCCTCCGCCCCGAAAGCCGTACGCAGCGTCGTGACTTCGGTGGCGCTGATGCAGCGCCCGTCCACGGCCACCACCGTTTCGCCCCCTCCGGCGAAATGGCGGGCCAGCCACTGGGGCACGGGCACTTCGTCGGGCACACGCGTCTTGTGCAACTGCACGCCCGTTCCCTCCAGCTGCGCATTCGCCTGGATGAAATAGCGGCTGTCCGTCCACAGGCCGGCATGGTCGGCCGTCACGACGAGGTCGCCCTCGCCCGTGTAGCCGGAAGCCCATTCCACCGCATGGTAACGCGGTGCGGAATACTCGCTCCGGTGCGGATCGGTCCCCGTCAGGATGACGGCATCCCAGCCGTGGGCGGCCATCATCCGGCGGAGCTGGTCCAACCGTTCCCTGATCACTGAAAGTTCCATGGCGATCGTCCTTATAGTCCATGACAAAAATAATATACTCGCACCGGATTTGCAATAAGGGAGCTCGCACGAGTTTTGCATTTTTCCGGAGGATTCGGTATCTTTCGCAAGGAAATGAAAACGAGAATGGAATATACCTTCTTCGACAGGAGCGCCGCCCGGGCCTGTGCGGCGGTCCTCCTGCTGCTGGGCGCCGTCTCCTGCGCCGCGCCGCGCTTCACCGCAGCCTTGCCCGACCTGCAGCGGGAAGGAGCCACCGCCATCGCCTTCGACGCCAAGGTCAGCGAACCCGTCGCCGGAACGAAAACCGTGCGCCCGGACGACGAACTGGGCCGGCAAGGTGACCGGAACATCGCCGACGCCCTGCTGGACAACGGATTCTTCCCGGTCGACACCGTGCGGCGGATGTCCTCCCTGCCGGGAACCCTCGCCGGAGCCGCCCGGATGGTCTTCACCGGCTCCTTCAATACCCCCAAGCGCAAACTGCACACCGTCATCGTCCCGGAACGCCTGCAGGAGGAGGCCCGCCTGACGGGCCGGCGTTTCCTGGTGATCGCCCGCCCCCTGGGGACCTTCCGGGAGCGGGAAGACAAATACGACCTGGAACACTCGGAAGCCATCCTGTCCCTGGTCGTGGTGGACCTGCAGAAAAAACAGGTGCTCTACCGGGGGAAAAACCGGATGAGCATCGATCCCCTCTGGCCGGAAAACGCCCGGACGCAGGTCCGGATCCTTCTCGGCGACCTGTTCGCAGGCCGCATCACCGATGCTATTGATTGAGAAAACATGGATACGATGAAAAAGATGTTTCGCTTCGGGTTGGGCATCGCCTTGCTGGCGGCAGGCTTCTCCGCCTGCAGTCCCGCCCGTACCGCCACGCAGGACGGCGTGGACAAGGTGACCGTCCTGATGACCGACTCGCAGGTGAGCCGGATCGAGACGGGCGACCAGCCCCTGTACAATGAGCAGGGCAGTCTCGACGCCTCGGTCAACTTCGCACGCGCCATGCAGCACAACGGCATGGTCGGCATCCAAGCCCATGTGCGCGCGGAATCCGACAAGGCCCTGAATGACGCCGCCTTCCACCTGCTGGAAGAGGCTTTTGCCGTCCGAAGCTGGCAGTTGCACCGCGTCGCCGTACCCAGGGAAATCGTGGAATGGGGTGAGCGGACGGGCGCCCGCTTCATCCTGATCACGGCCCATGACGGCTATGTCCGGACGGAGCAGAATTTCATCTCCCGTTCCGCGGCCGCGAACGGGGCCGGTGCCTACGCCGAGATGAGCATGACTGCGATGACCCACACGCGGGCCACCTACGTGCGCCCCAGCACCCCCGTCAAGGAATTCTCCGACTTCCATGTCGCCCTGGTGGACACGAAGAAAGAATGCGTCCTCTTCGCTAAGGAATCGATGGAGAACCGCGATCCTGCGCTGAATACCACGGCCGTGAAGCAGGTCCAGGACGCTTTGATGGAGTATTTCCGATGACGCGTCGGAACCGTTCGCGCGAACCGATCCCGATTCCCCCGCCCGCCCCGCTGCCGGAACCGGAGGAAATCGACATCCCCGCCCTGTTGGAGCAGTACCGTGCCGGGTCGGTCGACCTGGTCGTCGTCCTCGGCCCCACCGCTTCCGGCAAGACGCGGTACGCCGTGTCCCTGGCCCGCCGGCTGAACGCGCTCTGCGGCGCCCCCGTGGGGGAGATCCTGTCGGCCGACTCGCGGCAGGTGTACCAGGGCATGGACATCGGCACCGGCAAGGACCTGGCCGAATACGGAGCGGTTCCCTATCATCTGATCGACCTCGTGCCGGCCGGCACGCGTTATGACCTGTTCACTTGGCAGGCGGCTTTCGAAGCGGCCTGGCGGGAGGTCCGCAGCCGCGGCGGTATCCCGATCCTCTGCGGGGGCACCGGCCTGTACATCCAGGCGGCCACCTGCGGCTACCGGCTGCCCCAGATCCCCCCGGACGAGGAACTGCGCGCCGGGCTGGAAGAGTGCGGTATCGAGGAACTGCGCGGGATGCTCCTCGCCCTGCGGGCGGTCGCGGCACCCGGGGAAGAACCGGCGGACCGGCACACCGTTCCGTCCTCGGTCCTGGAGTCGAAACGGCGGATCATCCGCGCCATCGAGGTGGCCCGGTACGAAGACACCCATCCGGTACAGTACACGGATTACCTGCCCAAGCACCCCTACCTGATCGGCACGCTGGTTGACCGCGAAGAACGCAACCGGCGGATCGACGAGCGGCTGGATGCACGCCTGCAGGAGGGCTTGGTGGAGGAAGTGAAAGGGCTGCTCTCTTCGGGCATTGCCCCGGAAGACCTGGTGTACTACGGACTGGAGTATAAATTCGTAACCCAGTATGTGCTCGGCATCCTCTCGCAGGAGGAGATGCGCCTGCTGCTCGCCAATGCCATCCATCAGTTCGCCAAGCGGCAGATGACATGGTTCCGCGGCATGGAGCGGAGTGGTTTTTCCATTCATTGGACGACCGTATGAGGAACAACTTCGCGGATTTTTTGTAACTTTGTTACTGAAGAACAGTATAAAAACACTGTTTTTTCAAGCGCAAAATATTGCTTGACAATAATTTATAGCGATTTATAAAATGAAAGTCAGTATCATCATGGGTTCCACGAGCGACTACGACACGATGTCGGGGGCGGAGCAGATGCTCGCCGCGTTCGGCGTGGAATATGAGACGAAAGTGATCAGCGCCCACCGGACGCCGGACCTGATGTTCGAGTACACGCGCGGACTCAGGGAGCGTGGCTTCGGGGTCGTCATCGCGGGTGCGGGCGGCGCCGCCCACCTGGCCGGCGTGGCTGCCGGGCTCACCACCCTTCCGGTCATCGCCGTTCCCATGCCGACCAAGCACTTGGGCGGACTCGACTCCCTCCTTTCAATGGTGCAGATGCCCACCGGAATCCCCGTCGCCACGGTGGCCATCGGCGGCGCGAAAAACGCCGGAATCCTGGCCGCCGAGATCCTCGCACTGGGCGACGAAGCCCTCGCCGCGAAACTCGACGCCTACCGGCAGGAACAGGCGGACAAGATCCGCAACACCGTTATATAGAAAAACTTACTTAACAAATATTCAGCATTATGGACAAATTTACCGAGAACTATGTCAAGTCCTTCATGGCAGGGCTTGTCGCCCGGAACCCGGGCGAGGTCGAGTTCCACCAGGCCGTCGGCGAGGTGGTTAACAACGTGGCGTCCTATGTCGTCGCCAACCCGCACCTCATGGACCAGAAGATCCTCGAGCGGATGGTCGAACCCGAGCGCGTGATCATGTTCCGCGTTCCGTGGGTGGACGATGCCGGCAACATCCAGATCAACAAAGGTTACCGGGTCCAGATGAACAGCGCGATCGGCCCGTACAAGGGCGGCATCCGCTTCCACGCCAGCGTGAACCTCAGCATCCTGAAGTTCCTCGCCTTCGAGCAGACGTTCAAGAACAGCCTCACGACGCTGCCCATGGGCGGCGGCAAGGGCGGTTCCGATTTCAGCCCGCGCGGCAAGTCCGACGCGGAGGTGATGCGTTTCTGCCAGAGCTTCATGACGGAACTGTGCCGTCACATCGGCCAGGACACGGACGTGCCTGCCGGCGACATCGGTGTCGGCGGACGTGAGGTCGGCTACCTCTTCGGCCAGTACAAGCGCCTGCGCAATGAATTTACCGGCACCCTTACCGGCAAAGGCCTGAGCTGGGGCGGCAGCCTGCTGCGCCCGGAGGCCACCGGTTTCGGCGCCTGCTATTTCGCCCAGGAGATGCTCGCCACCCGCGGCAAATCCTTCGAAGGCCAGACCGTGCTCATTTCGGGCGCCGGCAACGTGGCCCAGTACGCCTGCAAGAAGGCGACCGAGCTCGGTGCCAAGGTCGTGACGCTTTCCGACTCCGACGGCTTCATCTACGATCCGGACGGTATCGACGAGGAGAAGTGGCAGTATGTCATGCACCTGAAGAACGTGCTCCGCGGCCGTATCCGTGAATATGCCGAGAAGTACCCCACCGCACAGTATTTCCCGGGCGAACGCCCCTGGAAGATCCCTTGCGACATCGCCATGCCTTGCGCGACGCAGAACGAGATCGAAGAGGCCGACGCGAAGAACCTCGTGAAGGGCGGCTGCTACTGCGTGACGGAGGGGGCGAACATGCCCACGACGCCCGCGGCGATCGAAGTCTTCCAGAACGCCGGACTGCTCTATTCCCCGGGCAAGGCGTCCAACGCCGGCGGCGTGGCCACTTCCGGCCTGGAGATGAGCCAGAACTCGATGCGCCAGCACTGGACGAAGGAAGACGTGGATGTGCAGCTGCACCGGATCATGTCCGACATCCATGCGGCCTGCGCCAAGTACGGCACGCGTCCGGACGGCACGATCGATTATGTCAAGGGCGCCAACCTGGCCGGCTTCATCAAGGTAGCCGACGCCATGCTGGCCCAGGGCCTGGTTTAAGCGTCAAAAGATGATCGAACCGGGGATCCAGGGCCGCCGCGAATGGACGGTGACCGAAGAAATGACGGCAACGCACATCGGCAGCGGGCCGGTGCGGGTATTCGCCACGGCGATGATGATCGCGCTCATGGAGAAGGCCTGCATGAGTTCCGTAGAGCCCTTCCTGGAAGAAGGGCAGCAGACCGTGGGCACGCATGTGGACGTGTCCCATGTCTCTGCGACGCCGGTCGGGATGAAGGTCTGGAGCGAAAGCACGCTCGTGGAGGTAGACCGCCGGAAGCTCGTCTTCCGGGTGGCCGCCTATGACGAGAAGGGCCTCATCGGAGAAGGCGTGCACGAGCGTTTCCTCATCGACACCGCGAAGTTCCTCGCCAAGACCGGTGCGAAGAACGGCTGAGATTCCCCGTAACCTATAAAAGATGGCCCCACGTCGCGTTGACGCTGGGGCCATCCTTTTTTTCGGCCTGTTGCCATGCCCGGCCGGAGACGGGAATCTCGGGCCGACGGACCGGGATGGGCTTCGGACGGCGTAGCCGCCCGCGGCTCGTGAGCGGGTAGGGCCCACAAGCGAAGCGCAGTGGGAGGGATAGCCCCGAAGGGGCGTACCGTCCGAGCCCACCCGGCCGGGGCGGATCAATAGCCGAAGATATCCTCGAGGGTCAGGAAGGTGACGGGGCCGAGGGTGGAAACGAAGTCCATGTCGAAGTCCTCCGCATCGCCCAGGAAGCCGTAGGCATACGTGCGGCCGGCGATCCACTGCCGCTGCACCGCCTTGACATCCTCCAGCGTCATGTCCTGCACCTGCTCGAAGACCGCTTTGTTACGGTCCTCCGTCAGCCCGAGGTCCTCCAGGTCGAGCCAGGCGTACAAGACATCCAGGCCGGTCGTCCGGTTCGTACGCAGGGTGGAGACCAGGCCGGACTTCGCCACCTGGAACGCCTCCTCCGAAGCGGGCATCTGCTCGATGATCTCGTCGAAGCCCTCCACGGCCGCCTTCAGCTTGTCGTTCTGCGACGCGATGAACGCCGTGAAGATATAGTCGTCATCCTTGTAATCGGGCGTCCGCAGCAGGGCGGAAGCGGAATAGGCCAGGGCGCGGGCTTCGCGCATCTCCTGGAAGACGATACCGTTCATGCCGGCTCCGAAATACTGGTTGAACAGCATCGTGGCGGCATCGTGGCGGACATCGAACTTCTCGCCGCGGTCGGAATACTGCATGTAGTAGAACTGGTTGGCCTTGTAAGGTGCCAGGTAGACCGCAGGCGCGTCGACCCTGCGGTGGACGGGAATCGTCTTCTGCAGGGGCTGCGGATGCTGCGCGCGGTCGTGCACCTCGTCCAGGAGGCCCTCCACCGACGCCTGGGCCGACGGACCGTAATAGAGGACGTTGTGCTGCTTGTAGTAGAGGTCGCGCACCAGCGAGAGAAGTTCCTCGGAGGTGAGTGCGCGCACCTGGTCGTCGGTAAGGGTGGTGCGGGCGATGTACTCCGGGCCGAAGGTCAGGTATCGGCTCAGGGCCGCATAGCAGGAGCGCTGCGAGAGCTTCTCGTCGGCGCGCTCTTTGAGGATGTCGCGCTTAAGGGAGGCGAGAACCTGCTCGTCACCGACGGCGTGGAGAACCAGGTCCTCCAGGATGCCGAACGCCTCGCCGACATGCTCGTCCAGGCCGGTGACGGAGAAGTGCGACTGGGTCGCACCGGCGGTCAGGCGCCAGTTGCAGGCCAGCGCGTACATCTGCGCGGCGATCTGTTCAGCCGTACGGGACGGCGTACCGAGGTAACCCAGGTAGCGGAACGCCAGGTTCAGCCGGGGATCCTCCTGCGTGCCGAGGTCATAGGAGCAGCCGAGGGTGGCGATGTCGTTGATACCGTTGCGTTTGTACAGCAGGCGCACGCCTTCGCCGAGGGCGGCGGTGGAGAGATCCTGCGAAAAATCGAGGAAGACCGGGTCGATCGGCGCCACTTCAGACTGTTGGATTTCCGTGAGGAAAGCGCTCTGTTTCTGCCGGTTGGTCTCGATGGGCGTAATGGCCGGAGCGGCGATCTTCTCAATGTTCGGATCCGGGCCGATGTGCTTGAACGCAGCTACGTAGCTGTCGGCCCCCAGGAACTCGGAGGCCCAATCCGCCACCTGCCGGGCATCCACTTTCTCGAGGCGGTCCATCTGCAGGGCATCGTCCTTCCAGTCGTGTCCGGCGATGAAGGAATTGACATACGACATCGCACGGCTGCGGTTCTGCTCCAGCTGCCGCATCCGGCCTAGCTTGAGGTTGTTGACGGACGCGCGCACGAGGCTGTCGCCGAAGTCGCCCTTCCGCAGGCGTTCCACCTCGCCGAGCAGCAAGTCGCGGACCTCCTCCAGGGTCTGTCCCTCACGAGGATAGCCGACCATCAGGAATTCCCCGTAGTCGGGACGGGTGTAGTTGAAGGCGTAGAAGTCACCGATTTTCTGCGACTTGACCAGGTCGAGGTCGACCAGGCCGGCCTTGCCGTTGTAGAGGACGGCGCTGACGATGTCGCCCACTTCGCTGCGGCGGAAGTCCTTCCCGCCCGGCGTCCGCCAGCCGATCATCACGAATTCCGCGTCGAGTCCGTACACGTCCTTGCGGACAGGCGCCGTCACCGGATCCTCCGGTTCGTATTCCAGCATCTTGATGTCCGGGTTCGGCTCCCAGTCCCCGAAGTATTTTTCGATGGCAGCCACGAAGGCATCCGGATCGAGGTCGCCGGAAGCACAGATCGCGATGTTGTTGGGCACATAGAAATTGCTCCGGTAGTTCTCGATGTTCACGATCGAAGGGTTCTTCAAGTGTTCCTGCGTGCCCAGGGTGGTCTGCAGCCCGTAGGGATGGCGGGCGAACAGCACCGAGTCGATGGCCTCCATCGCCTTGGAGTCGTCTTCCGTCAACGACATGTTCTTCTCTTCGTACACCGCTTCCAGTTCCGTGTGGAACCCGCGGATCACCGGGTGACGGAAACGGTCGGCCTGGATGCGCGCCCAGTCGTCGACCCGGTTGGCCGGGATGTCCTCCGTATAGACCGTCATGTCGTTGGAAGTGAACGCGTTGGTCCCTTCTGCGCCGATGATGGACATCAGTTTGTCATACTCGTTGGGGATGGCGATCTTGGATGCTTCGTAGCTGACCGAGTCGATCCGGTGATAGAGCGCCGCGCGCTCCCCTTCGTCCGTCAGGGTGCGGTAGGTCTCGAACAGGGCCCGGATGGTGTCCAGCAGCGGTTTCTCGGCGGCATAGTCCGAAGTGCCGAACTGTTCGGTGCCCTTGAACATCAGATGCTCCAGGTAATGGGCCAGGCCCGTGGTCTCGTGGGGATCGTTCTTGCTGCCCACGCGGACGGCGATGAAGGTCTGCAGGCGGGGCGTTTCCTTGTTGACGCTCATGTACACCTTCAGCCCGTTGTCCAGGGTATAGATCTTCGTACCGAGCGGGTCGCCCTTCACCGTTTCGTACCGGTACTTCCCGCAGGAGACGGCCGCCGTCGCCACCAAGGCGAAGAGGGCCCATGTCAAGATTCGTTTCATAAACATTTATGTACTTGTTTCTTTGGACAAACCTACGCATTTTCGGTCGCTTGCGCAAGAAAATCGCTATATTTGCAGTCCCATCATGGCGAAACAGAAGGAACATAAGGTGGAAATCCGCAACAAGAGGGCCTCGTTCGACTACGAGTTCCTGGAGACCTACGTGGCCGGCATCGTGCTCGTCGGGACGGAGATCAAGTCGATCCGTGCGGGCAAGGCCTCGCTCGTCGACGCCTACTGCTACTTCGTCGGGAATGAACTGTTCGTCAAGGGGATGAACGTCGCCACCTACTTCTGGGGATCCTGGGGGCAGCACGAACCGCTGCGTGACCGCAAACTGCTGCTGACCCGCCGGGAACTGCGCCACCTCCACCAGTCCGTGAAAGAGAAAGGCCTCACCATCGTCGCGACGAAACTGTTCATCAGCGACGAAGGCTATGCCAAGCTGGTGGTCGCCCTGGCACGGGGCAAGAAAGAATTCGACAAGCGCAATACGATCAAAGAGAAGGACATGCGCCGCGAGATGGACCGCGGCGAATAGCCCCCCTTCCTACAGCCCGAACGCTTCGCGGATCCGCGCGACGTCGTCGAGTTTCTCCCAACCGAAGAACTGCACCGTCTCCTCCACTTCCTTCCCGCCGCGGACCAGCTTCATCTTTTCACAGTACGGCTTGCGGCCGAAATGGCCGTAGGCGGCCGTAGGCGCATAGATCGGGTTCTTCAGGGCGAAGCGATCGACGATGGCGGCGGGGCGCAGGTCGAACAGTTCCTCCGCCTTCCGGGCGATGAACGCGTCGACTTCCGCGGGGGAAAGCCCCTTCAAGGCCTCGCAATCGCGGTTCGCCGTCCCGTACGTATCCACGAAGAAGCTGACCGGACGGGCCACGCCGATGGCGTAGGCCACCTGCACGAGCATCTCCTGCGCAACACCGGCGGCCACCATGTTCTTGGCGATGTGCCGGGCAGCGTAGGCCGCACTGCGGTCGACCTTCGACGGATCCTTCCCGGAGAAACAGCCACCGCCGTGGGCGCCTTTCCCGCCGTAAGTGTCGACGATGATCTTCCGGCCGGTCAGGCCCGTGTCGCCGTGCGGTCCGCCGATCACGAACTTGCCCGTCGGGTTGACATGCAGGATGAAATCGTCCTGGAACAAGGCGGCGGTATGCGCCGGGAGAGCCGCCTTCACGCGGGGCAGGAGGATCTTCCGGACATCGCGTTCGATCTGCGCGCGCATCGCAGCGTCGGCCTCCTCCGCGCCGAGGCGCGCCACGGCTTCCGCATAGGTGCGGACGCCCGTTTCCGGCGCGGCGAACGCATCGTGCTGGGTGGAGAGGACGATCGTATGGATGCGCACCGGCCGGTGGTTCCCGTCGTACTCGACGGTGAACTGCGACTTGGCGTCGGGGCGCAGGTAAGGCATGAGCTGCGGTTCGTTGTGGCGGATGTCGGCCAGAATGCGGAGCGTCAGGTGCGACAGGTACAGCGGCAGGGGCATGTAGTCTTCCGTATCGCGGCAGGCATAGCCGAACATCATGCCCTGGTCGCCGGCGCCCTGGTCCTCGGGCTTTTCGCGGCGGACGCCGCGGCCGATGTCGCCGCTCTGCTCGTGGATGGCGGAAAGCACACCGCACGAATTGCCGTCGAACATGTATTCCGCCTTGTCGTAGCCGATACGCTTGATGGTGTCGCGCACGACGGTCTGGATGTCGACATAGGCTTCTTCCGTGCTGACTTCGCCGCCGACGACCACCAGTCCGGTGGAGCAGAAGGTTTCACAGGCAACGTGTGCGTCAGGGTCCTGGCGGAGGAATTCGTCAAGGATGGCGTCTGAGATCTGGTCGGCCACTTTGTCCGGGTGGCCCTCGGAAACGGATTCCGAAGTAAAGAGGTAGTTCATATTTTTAGCATTTTTTTAGACTGAGGTTGCAAGCAGGCAAATCCATCCTCAGATGTTAGCGGGGCAAAGGTAGGTGGAAAAATTTCAAAATGCAAAATATTGTGTATCTTTGAAGATTAAACAAGCCTTCATGTGTGAAATGAAAAAATACCCGTACTGGATATTAGCAGCAGCCCTGCTGGTGCTCACAGTGGCCTGCGGCCCTGCCAACAAGGTGGAGGATCCGGCCAAGACCGACCCCAAGGAGGAACAGACGCCCGTGCCGCCGCAGGAAGAAGACGGCGAGAAGATCGAGGGAACCGTCATCCTCCCGGAGAACAACGGCGCCGGTTTCGTCTCCGACGCAAAGACGGGCAAGGGCATCGCCGGCGTCACCGTCACGGACGGCTACACCTGCGTGCAGACGGACAAGAACGGTGTCTACCAGCTGAAATTCAACAGCTACGCGCGTGTCGTCTATGTCAGCGTCCCCGCCGCGTACAAGATTCCCCTTGACGAGCAGCGCCACTATCCGCAGATGTACAAGGCGCTTCCCGTGGGCAAGAGCCGGCTCGTCCGGAACGACTTCGTGCTGGAGCCGCTCGACAAGCCGGAAAAGCAGTTTACGATGATCATGATCGGTGACCCGCAGTGCAAGTCTTCCGCGCACGTCAACCGCTACCGCAACGAAACCATCGAAGACATCAAGGCGACGATCGCCGCCGGCCAGAAAGACGGCCGCTGGCTGCGTCCGTACGCGATGACCCTGGGCGACATCGTACACGACAAGCCGAACCTCTGGAGCGACATGCGGAACTCCATGGCCAACGTCAAGGTGAACGACGAATACCTTCCGTTCTTCCAGTGCATCGGCAACCACGACCACAACGCAACGCGCACCGCCTCCGACTATGATGCCACGACGGACTTCGTGACCAACTTCGGGCCCGCGGACTACTCCTTCGACCGCGGCGACGTCCACATCGTCGTGATGGACAACATCGTCGCAACGTCCTCGTCCGGCTCCACCTGGAGCTACGGCGCCGGATTCTCCGACGCGCAGTACGAATGGCTGAAGCAGGACCTCGCCCTGGTCTCGGACAAGGACAAGAGGATGGTCTTCCTCTGCTGCCACATCCCCTTCCGCAGCGGCGCAGCTTCCGGCAGCGGCTCTTCGGTGAACAAGGACAAACACTACGAGGACGTCCTCAAACTGCTGACGGACTTCCACGAGGCGCACATCATGATCGGCCATACGCACTATGCGCAGAACTGGATCCACACGGACTACGCCTGCAAGGGCGGACAGCCCGTCTACGAGCACATCCACCAGGCCGCCTGCGGCGCATGGTGGTCGGCCAATTCCAGTGTGTCCGGCGCCCCCAACGGCTACAACATCTATGAGATCGACGGGGCCTCCGTCGTGGATTGGGTGAACAAGGGCACCGGCCGGCCGCTCGACTACCAGCTGCGCGTCTACGACGGCAACCAGCTCTATTCGGGGACCAACGGATACAACTACAACTGGTTCCTGGCCTCCAACATCGGCGGAGAGGCCGGTATCAGCGCCCCGGGCTCCCCCCTGCTGAAAAACTGCTTCATCGCCGAGGTCTGGGACGATGACAGCCGGAACGTCACGGTCGAACTGTGGCAGGGCGGCAAGAAGCGGGGCGACTTCACGCGCCTGGACAACGGCACGATCGCAAACATCGCCCTCACTTCCTTCTGGTTCAACGAGAAGAACAAGAACACCGCCACCTACGCCAGCAAGACGGCCAGCCACTACTGGTTCTACAAGCCGGAGACCGGCGTCCCCACGGACGTCAAGGACTGGGAGGTGCGCGTCACGCGCCGGATCCCTTCCAGCGGGAAGACGCACCTGTACACCCGCAACGACTTCACCGTGGATTATTCTGAATTCTGATGAAAAAGTTCGCCCTTCACCTGCTGGCGCTGCTGTGCGCCCTCTCCTGCGCGGAAGCCGGGTCCTCCGCCATTCCCGACGGCTATGTCATCGGGTTCTACAACGTGGAGAACCTCTTCGACGCCGCGCACGACAAGGGGAAGAACGACTACGACTTCCTGCCCGACGGCGCCAACGGCTGGACGGCGGAACGCTATGCCCGCAAACGGGAGAACATCGCGTCCGTCATCCGTGCGATGAAGGAGGAGAACGGAGCCTGGCACACCCTCCTCGGACTTGCCGAGGTGGAGAACGACCAGGTGCTCGAAGACCTCCTGCAGGAGCCTTCCGTCGCCGAGGCCGGGTATGAATATGTCCACTTCGAAGGACCGGACCGCCGCGGCATCGATTGCGCCCTCCTCTACCGTCCGCAAGAATTCACGCTCCTGGAGAAGCGCAGCATCCCCTACGACTTCGACTCGCCCGGCATCCGGTTCGAGATGACGCGTGACGAGATGCGCAACTTCCGCACGCGGGACGTCCTGATGGTCCGCGGGAAGATCGCCGGGGAGATGGTCGCCGTCTTCGTGGCGCACCTGCCCTCGCGCAAGGGAGAGAAAGCGGAGGAAACGCGCGCCCGCGGGGCGGAAATCATCCATGAGAACGCCCTGGCGCTGATGCAGAAGCATCCAGGCATCAAGATCGTCGTGATGGGCGACATGAACGACGACCCTGAAGACCGGAGCCAGACGGAGTACCTCCACGCGAAGGCGACGAAAGAAGAGACGGGGGCGGCGGATTTCTATTCGCCGTTCATCTCCACCCTGCGGCGGGGCATCGGAACGCTCACCTACCGCGGAGACTGGAACCTCTTCGACATCATCCTGGTGAACCAGGCCCTGGCGGATGCACCGGCGGGGTCGCTGCACATCGTACCGTGTGTCGCCGGGAAGTACGACGGTTGCGTCTTCAAGAAGCCGTTCATGACCCAGCAGGAGGGGAAGTACAAAGGGTCGCCCAAGCGGACCTTCTCTGGCGAGACATTCCTGGACGGCTATTCCGACCATTATCCCACCTACATCGTCATTTCCAACAAGTAAACGCCCATGAAAAGACAAGTTTTGATTGCAATGGGAGCAGCAGCCATGATGATATCCTGCACGAACAACAGCAATCCGCTCCTGCAGGAGTGGAACACGCCCTATGGGATCCCGCCTTTCGACGAGATCGCGCTGACGGACTACATCCCCGCGGTGAAACAGGGCATCAAGGAACAGAAAAAAGAACTCGAGGCCATCCTGGCCAACCCCGACACACCGACTTTCGAGAACACGGTGGCGGCCTGGGAACTGTCCGGGAAGACACTGGACCGCGTTTCGGGCCTGCTTTTCAACCTCTGCGAGACCGAAGCCGACGACGCGATGAACGCCGTCGTCGAGGAAGCGACCGCCCTGATCACCGAGCATGAGGACGATATCGCGATGAACCAGGCCTTCTTCGAACGCGTGAAGGCCGTCCACGACGCCGACCAGAGCCGCCTCACCCGGGAGCAGCAGATGGTGCTGAAGAAACTGTACCAGAGCTTCACACGCTCCGGCGTCGGGCTGGACGAGGCCTCGCAGGCGCGCCTGCGTGAAATCAACCAGGCCCTCGCCGCCGCACAGCAGAAATTCGGAAACCGCCTGCTGGCGGAGAACAACGCGTTCAAGGAAAAATTCGGGATCCCCGTCTCGGCCTACACCTCCGAGATGACGACCTGCGCCGACCGGGCGCGCCGCGAGGAGATGTTCCGCGCCTATTCCTCGCGCGGCAACAACGGAGACGGGAACGACACCAAGGCGCTCTGCCTGGAAATCCTGCGCCTGCGGGCCGAGAAGGCACGCATGCTGGGCTTTGACACCTTCGCGGCCTACCAGCTGGATGACAAGATGGCGCACGATCCGGCGACGGTGGACGCTTTCCTGGAGCAGATCATCGGCCCGGCCACCCGCAAGGCCAAGCAGGAGATCTACGACATGCAGAAGGTCATGAACCGCGACATCGCCGCGGGAACACTGCCCGCCGGTGCACAGATCGAGCCCTGGGACTGGTTCTACTATGCGGAGAAAGTCCGGATGGAGAAATACGCCCTCGACGAGAACCTGACCAAGCCCTATTTCCGGATGGAGAACGTCCGGAAGGGCATCTTCGAGGCAGCGAACATCCTCTACGGGGTGAAAGTGGAGCCGCTGGACGGGGTGCCGGTCTACAACCCGGCGGTGGAAGCCTTCAAGGTCTCCGACGCCGACGGCACGCTGCTGGGCATCTTCATGACGGACTACTTCCCGCGCAGCACCAAGCGCGGCGGCGCCTGGATGACCAACTTCCGGGAGCAGTACGTGGATGCCGAGGGCAACGACGTACGCCCGATCATCATCAATGTCGGCAACTTGACGGCGCCGACCGACTCGCTGCCGGCGCTCCTGACGATCGACGAAGTGGAAACGGTCTTCCACGAATTCGGCCATGCCCTGCACGGCCTGCTGACACGCTGCCATTACCCGTCCGTGAGCGGCACCAACGTCGCCCGCGACTTCGTGGAGACGTTCTCGCAGTTCAACGAGAACTGGGCCTTCCAGAAGGAAATCCTCTCCCGCTACGCCCACCACTACGAGACCGGCGCGGAGATTCCGGATTCGCTGGTTGCAAAGATAACCGCCGCCCGGAAGTTCAACCAGGGTTTCATGACGAGCGAACTCTGCGCCGCGTCCATCCTGGACATGAAGTGGCATGAACTCACCCTGGAAGAGCTGGAGGAGATGAGCAAGGGGGACCAGGGGGCGAATGTCGCCGCCTTCGAGCAGAAAGTCTGCAAAGAGATGGGCCTGCCGGACGAGATCATTCCCCGCTACCGGACCACCTACTTCAACCACATCTTCAACAGCGGCTACAGCGCCGGTTACTACAGCTACCTGTGGTCCGAAGTCCTGGACAAAGACGCCTTCGCCTACTTCCGGCAGCAGGGCCTCTTCACACGCGCCGTGTCGGAGAAATTCCGCAAGACCTTCCTGGAGCGGGGTGGCAGCGAAGAACCGATGGTGCTCTACGAGATGTTCCGCGGCGCGCCGCCTACCACGGACGCCCTCCTCGAAGCGCGCGGTCTGAAAGATTGATCATAAATAATCATAAACCCTACACAGAAATGAAAAAATTGACATTCATCTTGGCGGCGGCAGCCGTCCTGATGCTCTCCACGCCGGCTTCCGCGCAGTGGGGTGCCGGTTTCGGGTTCTCCCAGTTCACCCACTCGGGCAGCGACAAGGTGCTCGACGAGGCGATCCCCGGATTCTATTTCGGCATCAAGTACGACTTCAACTTCTCGACGCTCGAGGGGCTTTCCTTCGAGCCGGGCGTGAACATCGTCCACTACGGAAAAACCTATTCCTACCTGGGCTTCGGCGAGAAGGAGTACCGTGCGAACTACCTTTCGATTCCGCTGAACATCAAGTACACGGTCGAGGCGGGCGATGACTTCACCCTCTCCGGCTTCACGGGCCCGCGGTTCAACCTGGGTCTCGGCGGCAACATGTTCAGCCGCGGGGAAACGTATCCCGGGCTCAAGGCACATGACGCGCAGTGGGGATTCGGCGTGGCCGGCACCTACTCCGACGCGATCCAGCTCCGCCTGGGCTATGATTTCGGCCTGACGAAATCCATCAAGGGTGTCAAGGGTGCCGATGTCAGCCCCAAGGTCTTCCGCAACGCGCTGAACTTCGGCATCGCCTTCCTGTTCTAGGCCATGAAACACCACCCCCGCTTTGCGTGGGGCATCGTCCTTTCGGCCCTCCTGCTCACGGCGTTCCCGCTGTCCGGCAGGAGGGTCGATATGGATCTGCTCCCCTGGGAGAACGCCTCCGGAGAGGTCGTTCCCACCTGTCTGTACCTCGAAGGCGGCTTCCTCACGACAGACAAAGGCTGTCCGGACTGGGGCACCGCGGATCCGTCCAAGGCCGTGTTCCTGGGCGACCGGCTCGGCGACGTCGTCGTGACCTACGCTTCCGGAAAGACGGACAGGATTCCGCTGGTACTCGGCTATACCGTCTGGATGCACGGCATCTGGATGGAGAATCCCGCACCCTTCAAGGGAGATGCGGCGGACAAGGACCTGGCGGACCTGCTGGAACGGACCCTCTGCCTGGCCGGCGGGTTCGAAGGGAAGGAGAAGGGCCTGCTGAAGATCGTGCTGCCCCGCGGGGACGTCCGGAGCGTCGCCATCGAGAAGAATCCCGCCAAGGAGGCTGCGCCGGTCTTCACGGGCGGCTGGTTCTCCGATGAAAACGATGCCGCGGATTTCTTCGCCACACATGCCGTCAAGGCCGGCAAAGGGATACCCCGCGACGTAAAGACGGCGCTGAAGACCCTGAGCCGCGCCCTGCACACCTTCGAGAGCGACTTCAAGGGCCCCCTGGTCCTGCATGAGACGGCCGCCGAAGCCGGCATCCGGTTCGATGGCAACGCCCTGGCCCGGATCGCCACGGCCGTCGTCCAGTGCAACATCGACAAGCTCACGGACAGGACGGACGCGGACGGCTTCATCCATACGTCCTATCGGGACGCGCCTTCGTGGCGCTACGACGGGTTCGGCCCCTATGTCGCCAAGGCCAATTCCTACTTCGACTCCTTCTATTCCAGGGATGCGGGACGGGCGATCATGACGCTGAACGGCTTCCACAAGACCGCGGCGGCCGACAGCGCCTGCCGGTTCGGGAACCGGTGGATGATGTACTACCCGGAGCACGGCCTGACCCTGGGAGGCAAGCCGGTGCCGGGCCATTTCAGCGTCATCCCGAACAAGCCGCTGATCTATTCCCAGCTGCTTACCCACCACGGGTGGCCCACCCGGTACACGCGGGAGCGTTTCGGCGAGGGATTCGAGAATCTCGGGAACCAGGAGACCGACGGACACGGCCTGATGATGATGGCCAACTGGATGACCTGGAAGAACCAGGGCGGCGGCCGTCGCTATGTCCAGGACAACTGGAAGTACCTGTGCGAAGCGGCCGAATGGATCCTCTGGTGCTTTGACCATCCGGACCTTTCCTTTGTCCGGGACGGCCTGCTCTACGGAGAGACCGAAGCGGCGATGAACGATTATACGCTCTACGCCAACCTGCCGTGCTATCTCGGGCTGCTGTGCTATGCCGAGATGGCCGCATCCGTCGGAGAAACGGCCGCATCAGACCGCTGGCTCGCCTGCGCGGAAAAGATTCGGCAGGGCATTGATGCCGGGCTGACCACCGACAACGGCGCCGCCTGGGACAAGAAGCATTTCGGCTTCTTCCACGACCCGGTGCCGACGATGTTCGCGGATGTCTGCGGCTATGGGTTGGACGGCCTGCCGGAAGCCTGGCGCGCCCGCTCCGAGGCGGCTTTCGACGAAGACCTCGCAGGGACGGCCGGGAGCGGCTGGTTCGGCGCGGCGGGCGGCATCGGATACAACCATTCCATGATCACGCAGAACGCACTCCTGCTCGACCGGACCGAAGCGGCCGGCCGCCTGCTGGAGGCGCTTTCCAAGATCTGCTATGCTCCGCGGCTTCCGGAGCCGTACCTGGTCCCGGAAGGGTTTACCGCAGACGCCGCCCAGGGCATCTACCGCCGGCAGGGCGACCTGGGCAACCTCGTGCAGCAGGCCGAGGCCCTGAAATGCTACCTGCTGGCCGTCGGAATCTCCCCGGTCCGCGACCGGGTGCTCAAGCTGATGCCGAGGCTGCCGGAAGGATGGAGCGCCACAGTGACGGATTTCCCGGTCCAGAACACGGCGGCGACCCTCTCCCTGAAGGTCGGGAAACCGAAGGGAGGCCGCCAGCGCATCGACTGGCATCTGTCTTCGACGGAGGACATCGACCGGGTCGAGGTGCGGTTCGGTCCGTTCAAGGCCGGACGCAGCAAAGCCCGGGTGAAACTCAACGGCAGAAAATACACAATCGCCCTCGAACGCGTGGGCGATGCCGCGTGGGGCTGGGTCCCGCTTCAGACCGGCGGGGATTAAGCCTGTTCCACGAAGCTGGAAAGCAGGGTGAGCGGGCTTTGCGCCAGGGGCTGGAGGGTGATGCCCTCCGTGCAGGCCGGAAGCAGAAGGGAGACGCCGGGACGGAGCGGCAACGTGTGCTCCGATCCGTCCGCCATGCGTGCGCACAGGGTTCCCTCGCCCTTCACGCAGAGCATTGTCACGAAGGCGTCCTGCGCCGTAAGGTCCTTGCAGAAAGTCCCGTCCGGGGTCAGGAGCGTCGTCGTGAAATACGGGCTGCGGACCAGCGTGACCTCGCCGCCGGGCAGGGGTACGTAGCGGGTCCGGTAATCGTCATATACTTGGAAATCAAGTGCTTCCAACGCTTCTGCCACATGCAGCGGCCGCGGTTTCCCGTCCAGGCCGGCACGACCGTAGTCGAAGACCCGGTAGGTGATGTCGGAGGATTGCTGGATTTCGGCGACGAAGGCGCCCCGGCAGATGGCATGGATCCGCCCGGCGGGCAGGAAGAACACGTCGCCGGGCCGGATGGCGTGACGGGCCAGGACCTCGACGATCGACCCGTCCTGCGCGCGGCGGAGACACTCTTCCGGCGTGATCCGGCGGGAAAAACCCACCAGCAGGGAAGCGTCCGGCGCCGCATCGACGACATACCACATTTCCGTCTTGCCACGCGCACCGCTGCGGGCCGCCAGGACATCGTCCGGATGTACCTGCACCGACAGGTCGCCCGCCGCGTCGATGAACTTGAGCAGCAGGGGGAATTCCCCGCCGAACCGCTCCTGAAAACCGTTTCCGAGCAGGGCGGCACCGTATTCCTCCACCAGGGAAGCAAGGCTCCGGCCGGCAAGCGGCCCTCCCGCAACGACGGATTCCTTCCCGGGGACGGCGGAAATCTCCCAGCTCTCGCCGACGGGGCGGTCCGTGGAGGGCAGGCCCTTGAAGGCTTCGATGCGGTGGCCGCCCCACACCTTTTCATGGAGGGAGGGACGGAAAGACAGGGGATAAAGCGCTGTTTTCATCATACGTAAGTACTTGCGGGCAAAGATAATCATTAAATGTTGTATCTTTGCAGTGATTTAAGATAAGGTACAATGACAAAAGAAAACAAACGCCGCACGGATGGAAAGAACAAGCGGCAGGGACATTCCCGGGAAAAGCACTTCGGAAAACGCAACGGTGCGCCGAAGAAGACATTCCCGCAAGTGGAAGGGATAGTCCAGATGACCCGGGACGGATATGTCTTCGTGATTGTCCCGGAAGACCCCGAACACGACATCTTCGTCAAGGCGTCGAAGACGCGCGGGGCATTGAACGGCGACCGTGTCAAGGTGGCCGTCACACGGGAAGCAACCGAGAAGAAAGGCCGCGGCCAGGGCACCAAGCGCCGCGAAGGCGAGATCGTCGAGATCCTCGAGCGCAGCCACAAGCCCTTCGTCGGCTTCCTGCACATCGTCGGACGGCAGGCCTGGGTGCTGATGCAGTCCAAGAACATGCCCTATGACATCGCCGTCGACGTGATCGGCGCGCAGGAGGCCGCCGGAGCGGAACTCCCCGCCGGCATGCTCGTCGCCGGAGAGAACAAGGAATACACCGTCACCGGCCTCTACGAGACGGTGGACGGACAGGCCAGCCCGCTCAAGGCCCGCAAGGGCATGAAGGTGGCCGTCTGCATCGACCGCTGGGACCGGGGAGAACCCACTCCGCACGGCTACTTGGTGGACGTCCTGGGCGAGCCCGGTGCGAACGACACCGAGATGCATGCCATCCTGGCGGAATACGGGCTGCCGTACCGCTTCGAACCGGAAGTGGAGAACGCCGCCGACGCCATCTCGGACGCCATTACGGCCGAGGACCTCAAGGAACGCCGCGACTTCCGCGACACCCTCACCTTCACGATCGACCCGGCGGACGCAAAGGACTACGACGACGCCCTGTCGTTCCGCAAGCTGGAGAACGGGAACTATGAAGTCGGCATCCATATCGCCGATGTGTCATGGTACGTCCGGCCCGGCGACATCGTGGACAAGGAAGCCCAGGCGCGCGGCACGTCCGTCTACCTGGTGGACCGCACCGTGCCGATGCTCCCGGAAAAACTGTCGAACAAGCTCTGCTCGCTCCGGCCGAACGAGGACAAGCTCACCTTCTCGGCCGTCTTCGAACTGACGCCGCTAGCCGCCATCGTGAACCGCTGGTTCGGCCGTACGGTCATCCGTTCCGACTACCGCTTCGCCTACGAAACGGCCCAGCAGGTCATCGATGCGGGCAGTGACGCCCTTGAGATGGAACTGCGCGGCGGCACCGACGGCAAGGAAGCGCGCGAAGGAGACGAATCCGCCATGGGACAGGGCGCCCTGGAAGGCTGCCTGATTCCGCGGGAAACGAAAGAGGCCATCCTCACCTTGCACCACCTGGCCACGACACTGCGCAAGCGCCGCTTCGCCGCGGGCGCCATCAGTTTCGACCGGCCCGAAATGAAGGTGGAGGTGGATGCGGCCGGCCATCCGGTCAATGTCTACGAAAAGATCTCCAAGGAAGCCAACTGGCTGATCGAGGAGTTCATGCTGCTGGCCAACCGGTCCGTCGCGGAACTGATCGCCACGGGCGGCAAGATGAACGGAAAGGCCGACAAGAAGGCCAAGACCTTCGTCTATCGTGTGCACGACGAACCCAACGGCGAGAAGATCGCTTCCCTGAAGGAGTTCGTAGGCAATTTCGGATACAAGATGGGCTCGACGGAAAACGGACGCGAGACGGCCAAGTCGCTCAATTCCCTGCTGAATTCCGCGAAGGGCAAGCCCGAAGCGGACGCGTTCCAGATGATCGCCCTGCGGGCGATGGCGAAAGCCGTCTATACGACCGAGAACATCGGCCATTACGGCCTGGCGTTCAAGTTCTACACGCATTTCACCTCCCCGATCCGCCGGTATCCCGACACGATGGTCCACCGCCTGCTCGCGATGTACCTGAAAGGCGCCGAGAGCCAGGACAAAGCCTATTATGAAGAGCAGTGCATCCACGCTTCGGAGCGCGAGCAGATCGCCGCGAACGCCGAGCGCGACAGCATCAAGTACAAGCTTATCGAATACATGCAGGACAAGATCGGGCAGGAGTTCGAAGGCACGATCTCCGGCCTGACCGAATGGGGCATGTACGTGGAAGTCAAGCCGACGATGATCGAGGGTATGGTCGCCCTGCGCGACATCCGCACCGACTTCTTCGATTTCGACGAGGAACACTACTGCATCCGCGGCAAGCGCACCGGCAAAACCTTCCGTCTGGGCGACGCCGTGAAGATCCGCGTCAAAGCCGCCAACCTGGAGCAGCGGCTGCTCGACTACGAACTGATCTGATACAGCTGCGATGAAAAGACTTGCTTTCCTGTCCTGCCTGTTGCTGACACTGGTGCTTCCGGTCCGGCTGGGCGCCTTCGAGATTGAATGGAAAGCCCTGGGCGGCGAGGTCGGCATCCAGGCCGAAAACGGCTCGGTGTCGGGCGTAACCGTCCTCAAGGGCAAAGGCCGCGTCAAGGGTGGTACCGTCAAGACCGGAAAGCCGGCCTGCGTACGGATCCGCTGCGATGTCCGGGATGCCGTCACGTCCCCGGGACCGGGCGCCACCGTCGTCTCGGTCCTCCATGGGCCGGAATCTTTCTCCTTCTTCCTGCGCGACGTCAACGCGACATCCCCGATCTGGATCCCCGAGTTCCAGGTCGTGGTGCTGCCGGACGGCGTTTCCCTGTCTTATGACGAGGCGGTGGCACGCATCCGGTCCCGCCATCTCGTTTCCAAGATGGACCGGATCGAGCAAGCGGAGGAGGCTTCGTTCGAAGCGGCGGAACAGGTCACCCGGAAGATGAGCGCTCCGATCTGGCTGGGCATCAGCCGGGACATCCGCCGGTTCGAAATCAGCGAGGAACTTCCGGACGCGCTGTCCACCTACCAGACCGACAAGCGGATCGTGCCGACGATGGCCTGCACTGCGCTCATCGAATCGGACCTCTCCCCCCATGCGCTCAGTTACAACTACAGTTTCAGCCGCGGGGTGGGGGCATACGACAACATCACCCGGGGTCTGGAGGACGGTGTCCTCCCCATCTATCTGTCTGAAATGACGGACGATGACGTCGTCTACCGGTCGAAGAGTTTCGTGACGCTGGAAAAATCCGTCCTCGCCGAGGAGAATGTCAAGGGTACGCATTTCATGATTTCGGACAGCTATTCCGGCGGACGCATCTGGACGGAAACACAGCGGAAACAATTGGAAGAAGTCCTTGCGGCGACGCCCCCGGCGGAGGAAGAGACCGTCCTGGTCATCCATACGGCCATCACCAATACGGGAGCCGTCCCGCGCTACGCCTGGATGAAGATTCCTTACGCCTCTTTCCCCGGCGGCACGTACACCTACGACCCCGCCACCGGCTTCTCCTCGTTCAAGGACGGCCGGGTTTTCTGCGTCAGCCGCATCGGCGGACAGCCCGTGCCGAACGAAGAGACGGCGGTGCTCCTCCAGCCCGGCGAGACCCTGGACGTGGATTACCTCCTTCCCCACCGGCCCATCGCCGCCGACCGGGCCAAGGTGCTGGCGGAAAGGCCTTACGAGGCCTTGCACGAGCAGTGCAAAGCCTTCTGGCAGAAGAAGTTGCAAGCGGCTGCGAAAATCCACGTCCCCGAAGGGAGGATCGACAACATGCTTCAGGCCGGCCTCCTGCACCTGGACCTGATCACCTTCGGTGACCGCGACCAGGGGACGCTGGCCCCCAACGTCGGCGTCTATTCCCCGATCGGGACGGAAAGCGCCCCCATCATCCAGTTCTACGCATCCATGGGCTTGACGGACCAGGCCCGCCGCTGCCTGCAGTATTTCCTCGACACGCAGCAGGAAGACGGGCGGATCGTCAACTACTTCGGTTATACGATCGAGACCGGCGCCGTCCTCTGGTCCATCGGGGAATACTACCGCTACACGCGGGACCGGCAGTGGATCGGGCAGGCGAAACCGCAGGTCCTGAAGGCATGCGCCTACCTGCTGGAATGGCGCAGGCAGAACCTCCGGGAGGAACTCCGTGGGCGCGGTTACGGGATGATCGACGGCAAGGTCGCCGACCCCGAGGACTCGTTCCACCAGTTCATGCTGAACGGCTATTCCTACCTGGGCCTGAAGCGGATCTGCGAGGTGCTGGAAGACATCGGCGCCGCGGAGGCGGCTTCCCTCACGGCGGAGGCGAATGCCTGGCGGCAGGACATCCTGGATTCGTTCCACGCGTGCCTGGCATCGTCGCCGGTCGTCCCCATTTCGGACGGATCCTGGTGCCCGACGTGCTCGCCGTGGGCCGAATCCAAGACGGCGCGTTTCCTGCTCCAGACAGCGGAGAACTACCGTTCCCACGGGACGGTCATGACGGCGGACGGGCTGCTCGGTCCGATCCATCTCCTTTTCACGGAGGTCATCGATCCGGAGAGCAGGGAAGGTGCGTTCATCCTGAAGTACTACCGCGATGTCATCTGCCAGGGGAACACGCTCTTCAGCCAGCCGTATTATGGCAAGCACAACATCATCCAGGCCCGACTCGGCCAGGTCAAGCCCTTCCTGAACACGTACTACTACACGGTCGCGCCCCACTTCGACCATGAGACCGGCACGTTCTGGGAGCATTATTTCAAAGTCAGCGCCCATAAGACGCACGAGGAGGGCAACTTCCTGATGGAGACACGGCAGATGCTGTACCTGGAGGCGGGCGACACGCTCAGGCTGCTCAGCGTGATTCCGCGCCGGTGGATGGAGGACGGCAAGCAGATCGTCCTGGATTCCGTGCGCAGCTATTTCGGGCGCGTCGACCTGGAGGTAACGTCCCATGTCGCTGAGGGTGAGATCCGTGCACATGTCTCCTGCCCCGATGCCAGGAGGCCTTCGACCGTGACGGTGCGCCTGCCGCATCCGGACGGACGGAAGGCCGTGAAGGTCAGCGGCGGGTCGTATGATCCCGCCACGGAGACGGTGACCGTCCCGGACTTCTCCGGCGTGGCCGATATCGTGCTGACGTTCTGACCGTCACTCCTGCGTCCAGGAAGAGAAGGGGTGGACAACGAGCCGGGCGTTGTAATAGCGGCGGTCACCGGTGACTTCCTCGCCCAGCCAGGCGGGTTTTTCGAACGGTTCGTCCGGGGCAGAGAGCTCCACCTCCGCCACGACCAGGCCCTCGTTCGCCCCGTGGAATGCATCCACTTCGAAGACATGGCCTCCGAAAGGCACCAGGTGGCGCGTCTTGTCGATATAGCCGTCCTCACAAAGCGGCAGCAGGGCGAGGGCGTCCTCCACGGAAATCTCCTTCTCCCACTCGAAGCGGCTCAGTCCTCCGTCGGCCGAAGGGCCCTTGATCGTCAGGTAAGCCTTTTCGTCGCGGATGCGCACACGGACGGTGCGGCCGCTGCCGCGGGCGATGTATCCCTGCACGATGTGCGAACGGTCGGAGACAAAGGGCATGAAGTCGCCCCGGACCAGGAATTTTCTTTCGATTTCAAGTGCCATACGGTCAGAATTGGAAATAGATGAAACTTTGCAGGTCGGCCGTCACGAACTGGTAGATGATGAAGACGGCGAGCAGACACAGGAGCAGCATCACCGGAACGGGCAGCGATGCGAAGACGATGCGGTACCGGCGCTTGAAGCGGTCCGGCAGCCAGTGGATGAGCAACCCGGCGAGGATAAGCAGGAGGATGGCTGCGTGCTGGCGGACCATCGCAGGCAGGAGCGACAGGTCCCAGGCGCCGCCAATCTGGCCGACCATGTTGCGTGCCGTCTCCCAGGCCACCTCGTTGGCCTCCGCCGGATCGAGGTTGGAGCCGCTCCGGAAGAAGAGCCGGGTGAACGTGATGAAAATGAAGGTCATCAGCACCGCCCAACCGGTCTCCAGCCACTTGAATTCCCCTTTCAGGCGCGTCAGGTGATAGAGCATCCGCACCACGGCGCCGAAAGTGATGATGGCCGTCCACACGAAGAACAGGTTCCACACCGGCGCCGGGGCATAGGTCTTCAGAACCCAGCAGGCGAGGCAAGCCGCCCCGGAGACAACGACCCGGTAATAGACGTTCGTCGCATGCCAGAAGCGGTAGATGAGGATTCCCAGGCCGTTGAGCCCGCCCCAGATCATGAAATTCCAGCTGGCGCCGTGCCACAGGCCGCCCAGGAGCATCGTGTCCATCCGGTTGATGTCGGAAACCAGTTCGCGGCGCTGCTTCTTCCAGAAGAGGATGAGCAGGCCGAGCGCCAGGGTGAGGCCGCCCGTGACCGCCAGGACGATGTAGTTCCTGGCCAGGGCGGACGCCAGGAAAGCGATGCCCAGCAGAATGGCGTACGAAGCGAAGGTGCCGTTCCGGTTGCCGCCGAGCGGGATGTAGAGATAGTCCTGCAGCCACTTGGACAAGGAGATGTGCCAGCGCTTCCAGAATTCCGCGGCATTGCGCGCCTTGTACGGAGCGTTGAAGTTCTTGGGCAGGTAGAAGCCCATCAGCATCGCCACGCCGATGGCGATGTCTGTATAGCCGGAGAAGTCGGCATAGACCTGCAGGGAATAGCCGAACAGGGCCGTCAGGTTCTCGAAGCCCGTGTACAGGAGCGGGTTCGCGAACACCCGGTCACAGAAGTTGACGGCCAGGTAGTCGCTCAGGATCAGTTTCTTGGCCAGGCCGTTCAAGATCCAGAACACAGCGATGCCGAACTGGCGGCGGCCCAGGAAGAAGGGCTTGTGCAGCTGCGGGATGAACTCGCTGGCACGCACGATCGGGCCCGCGACCAACTGGGGGAAGAAACTCAGGTAGAAGCCGAAATCCAGGAAGTTCCGCACCGGCGCGATCCGCCCGCGGTAGATGTCGACCACGTAGCTGACCGCCTGGAAGATGAAGAACGAGATGCCCACCGGCAGGAAGATCGCATCCACGCTGAACGCTTGCGTACCCGCGATGGCATTGCCGGCCTCTGCGACCCAGTCATGAACGGCAAAGGACGTCCCCAGCAGGTTGTTCACCACGTCGGTGATGAAGTAGGCGTACTTGTAATAGCACAGCAGCGAAAGGTCCACCACCACGCTCAGTACCAGCAGGAGACGGCGTATCCACGGCTGCCTCCGCCCATGCAGGCAGAAGCCTGTGAAGTAATTGAATGCGATCACGAAGACGAGCAGCATCAAGAAGAGACCGCTGGTCTTGTAATAGAAGAACAGGCTGGCGAGGAACAGGAAGGCGTTGCGCAGCAGGATCCGGTCGCGCAGCAGGCACAGGAAGGCGAGCACGATGGCCAGGAACGCCCAGAAATAGAACTGGGTGAACAACAGCGGATGCGCCTGGTCGAAAGCGAACAGGTTGCCCAGGAAATCCTTTGCCACTGCCATCAGTCCATCCATCACCGATCCGATTTCAAATGTTCCACATACAAGTCCGTCAACGCGTTGAAAAGCAGGTCGCCCAACAGTTCATATCCTGCGTCCGTAAAATGGACCTTGTCTTTCTTGGCCAGCCCTGCAGCCTCCCACTGTTTCATCGATCCGGCACCGCCCATGATGTCGAACAAGTCCCAGACCCCGGCGCCGGGTTCCTTCCCGAGCGAGAGGAAGGCCTGCTCGGCTTTCTCGCCGTTGGGATTGACGCTGTACCCCCTCCGGCGGACATAACGGAAAGTATCGTTGTTCGAAACGAAGAGGAAGGCGCAGTCCGGACACGCCGAGCGCACCCGTGCAAGCAAGGCCTTGTAGCGGACCGTAAACTCTTCGGCACTGAAGGAGGCCGGCACTGCGTCGTTGACTCCGATCGCGAAGATCACCAGGTCCGGCGCCACGGCCGCAAGGTCCCTCTCCAAGTCCGCAGATTTCGCATAGGAAGCGAGGGAGGCGCCGTTGACCCCGATGCCCGTGACGGAGATGCCCGGAAAAGGATTGTCGAGAAGGACGCCGGTAAGGGTCCACTCTCCCCGTCCGCGGCGGGCGATCCGCACCGAATCGCAGAGCGCGGGCAGACGGAAATCCCAGCCGCTCCCGTCCGCCGCGAGGCTGCCTTCCAGGGAATCTCCCGGATGCAACACGACGACCGGCTGCACATCACCCTGCACGGCACCCAGAACACGGATGCGGTCGAAGCGGAACGTCGGGTCGTCGGACCGGGGTTCGCGGGCGAGGGCGGTCAGCGTCACGGAGGCCTTCGCATCCGTCGTAGAGACCGCCATGCCCGTCAGGCCCAGCCGGTGGGCGCTTTCGCGGGCGGTATTCTTGTCCGCCGTCCACTCGCCCTCACGGGTGGTGACAAACGAGGCGGGATTGTTCGTACGAGCGGCGCTGAAGGGGAAGACAAGCCCCCGGCCGCCGTCCAGCGCAGGACGCAACGACAGCAGGTCGGCCCGCAGCCGGCCGGTGAAGACGCCGGCCTGCACGTGCGATCCGCCGATGTGCAGGATGCGCAGGTTGCCCTGCCCGAGGTAGAGCACCGAATCCAGCTTGGCGAACACGCGGTCATACGCCTCCGGGGAGGACAGGACGATGCGGTTGCGCTCGAAATGCGCAAAGTCACACGCCGGCAGCGGTTTGCGCAGCGTCTGCGCCCCCGCCGGGAAGGCCGCCAGCAGCAGGAGCAGCCCGTATGTCATCTGCCGCAAACTCATTCCAGACCCCCTGTTGTAAGTGTATCTAATTGGGGTTGAGGTATTTCCGCATTCAGGGCGGAATCCATATACTCCTGGACGGCCGCCTCGGGAAGATCCCGGCGCAGACGGAAGAAATCGTAGTAGGTCAGCAGCGAACGGGCCAGGGCGGAACCCACTTCCGCAGCGCCGCGGTGGGTGAAGTGGATGTGGTCCGGACCGGCGAGCGGCGGGTTATGGTGCACCCAATGGAACATCGACCCTTCGCCGCCCATCATCCCGAAGGTGTCCCAGAAGGCGACACCGTTCTCCAGGCAATGGACGCGCAGCGAATCGTTCAGCATCCGCAGCCAGGGCCACGAAACAAGCTTGCCGTTCACGCTCTTGCACATATCCGCCGGGCCGACGAAGAGCAGCTTGGCGTCCGGCGCCACGGTACGGAAGTAGTCAAACTGCGCGACGATTTTCTTCACGAAGAGGCTGACCCCCTTGTCAGACGCGATGCTCGGCATTGCGTTGCCGCCGAACTGCAGCAGGATCAGGCGCACGTCGGACCTGGCAAGCCCCTCTTCCATCACCTGCGGAGCGATGGTCGTGAAGATGTTGCCGGCGCAGCCGCGCAGCGCGACATTGTCGACGGTCACGCCGCCCGACGCCGCATCGAGCTGGATGCCATAGACTTCGGCCGACCCGTCAAAGCTCACCGTCCCGCGGTCGACGTCGTGCGGCAGCGGCCAGGATACCAGCATCAGGTCCGTCCGTGTCGTGTCGAGGACGACCCGCTGCGGCGGCAACGTATCACACCGGAGCGTCAGGGAGAATTTCGGACTGTTGCGCGAAAGCAGGACGGAGACCTTCGATATCTTCCGGGCGCGTTCCTGCGCGTAGCGGTTCTTCGTCGCACGGAACGAAAAGACAGCGTGGCCGTAGACGGAGACGAACTGCGTCAGCGGACCGTACCGGTGGTGGGCCGCCCGGCGGGTCAGCGAATCACCGACGATGGCGAAGCGCGTCATGCCGCCCGACCAAGTCTGCGAAAGCGAAACGGTGGGCACCCGCTGGATCACGGGCACCATGCCGGGCCCGCTTCCGCCGAAGCGCTCCTGCAGTTCTTCCCGCAGGACGGCGGAGATCCGGTCCATCTCCAGCTGGGAATCGCCATAATGCAGGACCCGGACCGTGCGGCCCGAATCGACGGCCGATTCCATTTCCACGAAGAGCGAATCAAAGAAGGTATAGTCGCCGTCCGGAAGATACACCCGGGCGGGGTTGTCACGCAGGAAGCCGGCATAGTAGTCGAGGGTGTCGCGCGAGCCGGAAGGGATCTGCCAGCCCTCCTGCACCGAAGCGAGCAGGGCATCTACGTCGAACTTCGACGAGTCCTCCCGCTCCTGCAGGGCGGCTTCATATGAGGGGAAGCGCAGCACCTGCCCACCGACGCGGACCCCCTCGGACGGGAAGTAGCGCCAGAGGAGGAACAAGCCGGCAAACAAAGCCAGGAAGAAAAGCAGGATCTGGTACCTTTTCATCGTGACTTGCTGTGAATGACCAGTTTCTGACCTTCGCGGATCATGTCACCGCGCAGGTTGTTCCATTTCTTCAAGTCCGAGACACGGACATGGTACCGGATGGCGATCGCACCGAGCGTATCGCCCCGTTTCACCTTGTATACCCGGGTGGAGGTGGTTGCCGCAACCGCGGCTGCGGATTTCTTGCGGAGGGAATCGACCCGGGCGGTCCGGGCGGCCGCTTCCGCGGCGCGGAGGGTTTCCCGCTCCCGGTCACGCCGGGCCAGCCGGCCGGGAATGGCGGCGAAGGCATCGGCAGGCCGGTCGGCAAATCGGGCCTCGGCCTCTGCAAGCGCCTGCAGTACCGGAGCGCCGGCCAGGGCGTCGGCATCCGCGGCCACACCGGCTGCGGGGCCTTCGGCAAAGGCGAGGATGGCCTTGTCCCATGAGCCCAGGAGGCCGTGCAGTTCCTCCAGGCGGCGGAGGGCCACGAAAGTGGAGAAGCCCTCGTCCAGACGCAGGTCTTCTTCCGTGGCGGGCGTCAGGGCTGAAACGCGGACGGCGTCTACGGCAGAGAGGGACCAGAGTCCGGCCCGCTCGTCTTCGAACACGCGCCCGGAAAGGACATAGGGGAGGAAGAGGATGCGCGCAGGCATGTCACGCTCCTGCAGTTCCGTCCGGAGGGAATCGGCAAGGGCCTCGAAACGGGCGGCCTCCTGTGCGAAACAGGGAGCCGCGACAGCCATCAGCAGTCCGATCAGGGCCGATTTATGGAAAATGTTTGCCAAATTCTTACTTTTGCGGAGCAAAGGTACTATTTTTTGTCGGAGTTTATTATTATTTATCTTTGCCATTACTCCACAAAACACAAAAGAATATGAAAAGGATCCTGCCGCTTCTTGCCGCCCTGCTGCCCATACACTGCTGCACCCCATCCACGGAAGTCCCTTACACAGAAGTGAAGAACTATTATTTCCGGAACGATGCCGTGCCGCCACAGCAACCTGTCATCGAAACGGAGGAGGCCTTTGAACAACTGTTCGGCGCCGCCGCAGTGATGGGAAAAGACGGACAGCCCACAGCCGTGGACTTCGACCGGGAGTTCCTCATCACCGCTGTGCTGCCCGAGACGGACCGCCTCACCCGGCAGGAACCCATATCCCTGAAAAAAGAAGGAGATGAACTCGTCTTCTCCTGTCGCGAAACCGTCGGGGAAAGACAATCCTGGACCCTCCGGCCCTTCCTGCTCATCAAAGTGGACCGCAAATACGCTGGAACCGCCGTCCGGCTGGAGAAAGAGGTCGTCGACACCCCGACAGATCCTGCAAGTTACCGCTCATCCAATCCAGAACATATGCAAACCGTACGCGATTTCCTGCACAAGGCGGGCGTCTATTTCCTCGCCACGACGGACGGAGACCAGCCCCAGGTCCGTCCTTTCGGCACCGCCGAAATCATCGAGGGCAAACTGTATATCCAGACTGGGCATGTAAAGAATGTCGCCCGGCAGATCGCCGCCAACCCGAAAGTCGCCCTGTGCGCCTATGACGGGGAGCGCTGGCTGCGCATCACGGCGACACTCGTGGAAGACCCGCGCGTGGAAATCAAGAAGGCCATGCTCGATGCCAACCCGGGCCTGCGTTCGATGTATGATGAACACGACGATAACACCGCCGTGTATTTCCTGAAAGATGCCCGCGCCACATTCAGTTCCTTCGTCGCAGAGCCTGTACAGGTCGATTTCTAGCCCCGGAGCATCCTTCGCGTGGCCGCCCGTGGCCTCGTGAACGGGAGGGGCCCGCCGCGAAGCGGTGGGAGGGATGGAGCAAAGCGGAAGGTTTGCAGGACAACCCGCCCGCGAACTTGAAACAACATAAAGAAAGAGGATGACCTCTAAGTCATATTGACTTTTTAGTCATCCCCCTCTTTCTTTTCAGACCGGATGGAAGGATTAGTCCTCGTCCTTCTCCTGAGCGGCGTATTCCGCGAGGAGCTTGGACTGCACGTCGGCCGGAACAGGCTGGTACTCGGCGAACTTCATCGTGAAGGTAGCCGCACCGCCGGTGAGCGAGCTCAGCGTGGTGGAATACCGGTACAGTTCGGCAAGCGGAACACGGGCGTGGAGGATGGTGAAGCCCTTCTCCATATCCTGGTTCATGATCATGCCGCGACGGGTGTTGAGGTCGGACATGCACGGACCGACATAGTCGTTCGGAGTGAAGATGTCGACATTGTAGATCGGTTCGAGAATCTTCGGACCGGCATTGCGGAAGGCCTCCTTGAAGGCGTTGCGGCCGGCGATGATGAACGCGATTTCCTTGGAGTCGACCGGGTGCATCTTACCATCGTAAACGTAGACGCGGATGTCGCGGGCGTAGGAACCGGTGAGCGGGCCCTCGGTCATCTTGTCATTGATACCCTTGAGGATGGCCGGCATGAAGCCCAGGTCGATGGCACCGCCGACGACGCAGTTGTAGAACTCCAGCTTGCCGCCCCATTCGAGGTCGGAGATTTCCTGGGTCTTGATGTTGAGGATCGTCTCCTTGCCGCCGATCATGAACTTGTTCGGGGCGGGTTCGCCCTCGACGTACGGGCAGACGAGGAGGTGTACCTCACCGAACTGACCGGCGCCGCCGGACTGCTTCTTGTGACGGTACTGGGCCGTAGCGACCTTGGTAATGGTCTCACGGTAAGGCACCTTCGGGGCGTAGAGTTCGATATCGAGTTTGAACTCGTTCTTCACACGCCACTTCACGAGGTTGATGTGCTGCTCGCCCATGCCGCTGAGGATGGTCTGGCGCAGTTCCTTGGAGTATTCCACGTGGATCGTGGGATCCTGCGCGGCAATCTTGTTCAGCGCGTCGCCGACCTTGGCCTCGTCGTTCTTGTCGACGGCCTTGACGGCGCAGCGGTACTTGAAGTCGGGGAAGACCATGTGCTCGATGGCGTCCACGCCGCTCTGGGCGAGGGTCACGTCGGTCTTGCCGTTCTTGAGCTTCATCACGCAGCCGATGTCACCGGCGCTGATGGAGGTCACCTTCTCCTTCTTGGCACCCGCGACGGCATAGATGGCGGACAGGCGCTCGCTGTTGCCGTTCTCGGGATTCACGAGATCGGCGCCTTCGTTCAGCACGCCGCTCATCACCTTGAAATAAGACACGTCGCCCAGGTGCTGCTCGACGGCCGTCTTGTAGATGAAGATGCTCACAGGACCTTCGGGCTTGCACTCGATGGTGCCGCCCTCCACCGTCTTCGCGACCTTCCCCAGCGGGGACGGAGCCACGTTGACGATGAATTCCATCAGCCGGCGCACGCCGATGTCGTTCTTCGCAGCGAGGCAGAAGACGGGCATCACATCGCCCTTGGCCAGGCCGGCGGCCAGACCCTTGCGGATCTCGTCGGTGTCCAGCTCCAGGGTGTCGAAGAACTTCATCATCAGGTCGTCGTCACCCTCGGCCGCCTTCTCCATCAGTTCCTGGCGAAGTTCCTCGGCCTCGTCGGCATACTCGGCGGGAATGTCCATCTCGTCGAATGCGCCGTTGGCGTCCTTGAATTTGTAGTACTTCATCGTGATCACATCCACGAACGCGTTGAAGTCGGGACCCGCGTTGACGGGGAACTGGACGAAGACGGGCTTTTTGCCGAACGCTTCCTTGATGGAGGCACGGATGGCGTCCCAGTTCGCCTTCTCGGTGTCAAGCTGGTTGACGGCCGCGATGAGCGGAACGCCGTACTGGTCGGCATAACGGGCGAAGATCTCGGTACCGACCTCGACGCCCTGCTGGCCGTTGATCACGAGGACGCCGGTCTCACAGACCTTGAACGCCGTGATGGCGCCGCCGCTGAAGTCGTCGGAGCCGGGCGCGTCGATGAAGTTGATCTTCGTGTCCTTGAACTCGCCGTACAGGGTCGTCGCATAAACGGATTTCTGGTTGCTCTGCTCGAACTCGGTGTTGTCCGAAACGGTGTTCTTCGTTTCGACGGCACCCCGGCGGTCGATGACCTTGCCTTCGAAAAGCATCGCTTCCGCCAACGTGGTCTTACCGGACTTCGAACTGCCCAGAAGTACCACGTTGCGGATGTCTTTGGTTGAATAAGCTTTCATTGTACGTTATTATTAATTACGATTTTGCAAGAAAAAATTGAGGTTCCGGCATATCAGGGCCAAATTTAAGAAAAAAAAGGACCAATCACAACTTTTCATGCATCAATCTTCAAGCAAGCGTACCGTCGTGCGGCGGTACGCCGCCAGCAGCGCCGGCCCCGAGCAGCCCAGTTCGCGCCGCAGCAGGCGGCCGAGCGCGATCCGCGGCGCACCGGCCATGCGGCAAAGCCGTCCAAAAGTCACCTTCTTGTCCCGGAGGAGCGTCCCGTCCTCCAACAGCCGCGCGAATGCGGCATAGCGTGCATCTGTCGTTTTCATATCTTCGTTCTTTTTCCGCAAAGATGGCGCAGGGAAACCGGAATGACAACCCCAGGTTGCCAAAACCGGCCGGAAGCCACGCGATTATTTCTGTTTTTTATCATTTTTCACTGTTTTTTATATACCGCTGGTTGTATTTTACAACTTTCAGTTGTCTAACCGATTGCGCCATGCTGGGTAACTTTGCAAGTGATGGATGACGCGACGATCAAGGGCAACATCCTCCGGAAACGGACGGAACTCCGCCTCTCCCAGAAAGAGATGGCGGCCAGACTCGACATCTCCCTGAACGCGTACCGGAAAATCGAATCGGGCAAGACGCGGATCATCAACGAGCACGTGCAGGCATTCGCCGAGCGCACCGGAACGTCACTGTCCTCCCTGGTCCTCGGCTTCGATCCGGTGGATCCGCAGGAAGTCCAGTCCCTGGAGGATATCCGCGAAGCGTTCCGGAAGCAAGCCCTTGCACAGCAGGCGCCGCTGCTGGAGGAACTGGAGCGGCTCCGGGCCGAAAACGCCCGGCTGCGGGAAAAGATCGCCGACAAGGAAGCCCTCATCAAGAGCGAACAGAAACTCATCCGACGGTACGAGAAAGAATTGTCGGAACACGCAAAATGAGTATCTTTGTGACACAATGTCACGAGAATTCCACCTGCAACCCTGCCTGGAGCACGGGCGGCGTGAAGCCGGATGCGACGAAGCGGGCCGCGGGCCGCTGGCCGGTCCGGTCTATGCCGCCGCCGTCATCCTGCCGGAAGATTTCCACCATCCGCTCCTGAACGACTCGAAGCAGCTCTCCGAAAAGGAACGCGACCTGCTCCGTCCGGTCATCGAGCAGGAGGCCGTCGCGTGGGCGGTGGAAGCCATCGACCCCGCGGAAATCGACACGCTGAACATCCTCTGGGCCTCCGTGACCGGCATGCAGCGGGCCGTCCTCCGGCTCGACCCGGCACCGGATTTCCTGCTCGTGGACGGCAACAAGTTCCGTCCCTTCGGCCGGTACGGGTTCAAGGACTACCGCACCGTCGTGCACGGCGACGCCACCTTCGCCGCCATCGCCGCCGCCTCGGTACTGGCCAAGACGGCCCGGGACGAACGGATGCGCGCCCTGGCGAAGGAGTTCCCGCAGTACGGCTGGGAGCGGAACTTCGGCTACCCCACGCAGGAGCACATCGATGCCCTCAAGCGGTACGGGCCGACCCCGTGGCATCGGAAATCGTTCCACCCCAAGGCCTTGGAACCCACATTGTTCTGAAACCGAAACAAAATGAAGAATATGAAAAAATTGCTTTGCATCCTCGCCGCCGCCCTGCTTCTGGGGACCGGCGCGTCCGCCGACGAAGGCATGTGGCTGCTCCCGCTGCTGCAGAAGATGAACGCCGGCGCCATGAAAGACCTCGGCTGCCGGCTCACCCCGGACCAGATCTACAGCATCAACCATTCCTCGCTGAAAGACGCCATCGTACAGTTCGGCGGGGGCTGCACCGGCGAGATGATCTCGAAGGAAGGCCTGCTGGTGACGAACCACCACTGCGGTTACAGCAGCATCCAGTCGCTCTCCTCCGACGAGCACAACTACCTGGAGGACGGCTACTGGGCGATGGACCGCAGCCAGGAACTGCCCGTTCCCGGCCTGACGGTCACCTTCCTCGTGAGCATGGAAGACGTGACCGGCATCGTGGAAGCGAACGAGGCGCAGTTCCGGAAGGCGTTCGCAGACTCGGCCGATGCCGGACGGCTGGTTGCGGAGGCCATGGCGCGATGGGAGAAGACCTTCGAGGAGGAGGCCGTCGCGGACACCCCCGCCTGCACCGCCCATGTCCAGTCCTTCTATAACGACAACGTCTACTACCTGATCAAGTACAAGACCTACCGCGACGTCCGCTTCGTGGGCGCCCCGCCGGCATCGATCGGCAAATTCGGCGGTGAGACCGACAACTGGATGTGGCCGCGCCACACCGGCGACTTCTCGATGTTCCGCGTCTACGCCGGCAAGGACAACCTGCCGGCCGACTACAGCCCGGAGAACGTGCCCTACGAACCCGCACAGGCCCTGAAGGTGTCCCTGAAGGGCATCCAGGAGGGCGACTTCACGATGATCATGGGCTACCCGGGCCGCACGCAGCGGTTCCAGACCGTCGCCCAGCTGGAGCAGATGATGGCCCAGCATGACATCTCCATCGACGCGCGCACCCTCCGCCAGGACATCATGAAGAAATACATGGAAGCGAGCCCGTCCGTCCGCCTGAAGTACGCCGACAAGTACGCCGGCTCCTCCAACGGCTGGAAGAAGTGGATCGGTGAGCGGAAAGCCTTCAAGGACCTCGACATCATCGGTCGCGAGCGCGAGAAAGAAGAAGCCTTCACCAAGTGGGTGAACAAGAACGGCAAGCGGAAGGCCCGCTACGGCAAGGCCCTGGACGACATCGCGGAAGGCGTCGAGAGGAACGCCCCCAACATGCTGGCGGTCCAGCTGCTGGCCGAAACGGTCCTGAACATCGAACTGCTCGACAACGCCAACTATTTCGCGCGGCAGTACCAGACGGCCCTGCGGACCCAGCCCGGCGATACCGCCGCTGCGCTCGACGCCGCCTTCGCCGCCATGGAGGACATCTATGCGGACTACTACGAGCCGCTTGACCGTGAAGAGACGGCCGCCCTGCTGGAGCACTACCGCTCGCATGCGGACACGTCCTGCTTCCTGCAGGGCCTGGGCGGTGACTTCGCGACGATGGACCTGAAGGCCTATGCCGCCCGGTTGTTCAATGAGAGCATCTTCACCTCGCCGGAGAAACTGAAGACGGTCTATGCAGAGGGCTTCGGCCGCCTGCGGGAAGACCCGGCCGTCACCCTGCTGAACGCGGCGGTGGACGTCTTCTTCTCCCTGCAAAGCGGCATCGACGAGGAAGCCGAAAACAAGATCGCCGAAGGTTCCAAGGCATTCACGGCCGGCCTCCTGGAAAAGAACAAGGGCGCCGCATCCTACCCCGACGCCAACTTCACGATGCGCCTCACGTACGGCACCGTCCAGCCCTATTCGCCCAAGGACGCCCTGACCTACCGCTACTACACGACCATCTACGGCGTAATCGAGAAAGAGAACCCGGACGACTATGAGTTCCGCGTACCGGCGAAACTGATCGATCTCTACAACAAAAAAGACTACGGCAAGTACGCGATGGCGGACGGCAACCTGCCCGTCTGCTTCCTGACGACCAACGACATTACCGGCGGCAATTCCGGCAGCCCGGTGCTCGACGCAGAGGGACGCCTCATCGGCCTGGCGTTCGACGGCAACTGGGAGTCGATGTCCAGCGACGTGATGTTCGAGCCCAAACTGCAGCGCTGCATCTGCGTGGACATCCGCTACGTCCTCTTCCTGGTGGACAAATTCGGCGGTGCTGGCTATTTGTTGAAAGAAATGGAGATCGAGCAGTGATGATGACGGAAGCACAGATTCTGGACATGCTCCGGGAAGTCGTCCACCCGGGCAAGGGAAGCAAGGACATCGTCAGCCTCGGCATGGTGGAACACGCCGCCTTCGAAGACGGGAAGGTCCGCATCACGCTCGCCTTCCCGGGCCGGCGCGACCCGCTGGCCGAATACCTCATCGGCAGCGCCCGGGCAGCCGTCATCCGCAACACCCCGCAAGGGACGCAGGTGGAAGTGGAAACCGTCGTGCGGGAGACCGCCGCACCGAAGAAGAAGCCCGCCCTCGGGCTGGAAGAACTCGGTCAAGTCCGCCACATCATTGGCATCGCCTCCGGCAAAGGTGGCGTCGGGAAATCCACCGTGGCCGTAAACCTGGCCGTCGCCCTGGCCCGGGAAGGGTACCGGGTGGGACTGGCCGACGCTGACGTCTATGGCCCTTCCGTCCCCCTGATGACCGGTACGGAAGGTGCATTGCCCGAGGCCATCCAGGACGAAGACGGGAAGGAACTGATCCTTCCGGTGGAGAAATACGGCGTGAAATGGATGTCGATCGGCTACTTCTCCCAGCCTGGCCAGGCGCTGATCTGGCGCGGGCCGATGGCCTGCAACGCCCTCAAGCAGATGATCCTGCAGGTCCGCTGGGACGCACTGGACTTCCTGCTTGTCGACATGCCGCCGGGCACCGGCGACATCCACATCTCCCTGGTGCAGGAGGTGCCGATGGAAGGGGCCGTCATCGTGACGACGCCCCAGGCCGTCTCGCTGGCCGACGTGGAGAAAGGCGTCAACATGTTCCGCCACGAAAACATTGACCGGAAGATCTTCGGACTCGTGGAGAACATGGCCTGGTTTACGCCGGAAGAGCTGCCGGACCACCGCTATTACCTCTTCGGGAAAGACGGCGGGAAGAAGATGGCGGAGCGTTTCGGCATTCCGCTCCTCGGCCAGGTGCCGCTCGTGCAGAGCATCCGGGAAGGCGGAGACGAAGGCCTGCCCGCCGCCCTCACCGACCGGCCCGACGGTGTGGCTTTCCGTGCGTTGGCGCGCGCCGTGGCCGCCCGTGCGGAAGAAGACTGATCCCCCTTTCGGATAAACTTTCCGGTGGAATTCCTGTCTTAACAGTGTTGCAACTTTACTTTGAACACTTTAAAATAGACAGGAATGAAAAAGTTTTTGTTTGCGGCCGTTGCTGCGCTGATGCTTTGCGGCGGCCTCTCCGCCCAGGAACGGAACCAAAATGGCAGCCGGCGTCCGGACCCGAAGGAAATGACCCAGAGGATGACCGACCGGATGGTCGAACGATACGGCTTGAACGCCGACCAGGCGAAGGAACTCAAGACCCTGAACGAGGCGTTCGTCGGCAAGATGCACCGTGCCGGTGCCCCGGGCCGCGGCGCACAGGCCCGGCCGCAGGGCGAAGGACAGCGCCAGGCGCCCACCGAAGAAGAGCGCAAGCAGATGCAGGAACAGCGCAAGGCCTATGAAGACGGCCTGCAGAAGATCCTCACCAAGGAACAGTACGAAGCCTATCAGAAAGACCGCGAAGCGATGCGCAGCCGGATGAGCAGCCGGGGCCGGGGCCCGCGTCAGAATGAGAACGCGAAGGACGCCGGATCCAGGGCACGGTCCAAAACCACGCGATAGCGGCCTGGACGCAGGTGGGTCAGCACGATGGTTACCGTTTGGTAATCAGGAGAGTAAAACAGACACTCCGGCGTCCGCCCGATCTCTCCCACATCGCTGAACAGCGTCCCGTCCTCGCCGTATATGGCGGCACGCACGCCCGGTTTCGTGTGGATGACCAGCACCCGGGAATAGCGTTTCTGCTCTTGAACGTACTCCGCGTCGCGCGAAATGCGCACCGAGGAGTACGTTTGGTTTGATATGGCTTCCTGCAGGGAAATCTCGCCGTTCTGCAAATCTCCGTTACAACGGACCGGCTGCCAGTCCTCATCCTCGGATGCACGGAAGAACAGCCGGATCCGGTCGCCTTCCGCCACCGGTTCCGTCAGCTGGCAGGAAAGTTCTTCCGCCGAAGACAGCGCCACAGGTTCGCTGATCCAGCCCTTCACGGACCCGTCGACAGCGACATGCGCGGCGATGATCCCATACGACCCGGGCGCATCGTTCCCATCCCCGAAATAGAACGCGAAGGGCTCGGTCTCCCACTGGCGGTCCAGCCAGGAAACGGCTTTGGTGTACAGGTGGAAACGGTCGCCCGTCCGCGGGTCTTCCCCGTCGCCGAGCGCCAGGCAGATCCCGGGATCGGGATTCCACCAGATTTCGCCGTGCGCCTCGGCCGGCTGCCCCGTCGCAGGTTGCAAGCCGATGATGGCATCCTGGTCGGCGAAGAATTCCGGATTGCGCGCCTCAGGCGCGTAGCCGTACGGCGCCATGGAGAAGAACCCGTTGTTGGCGCCCGCCCAGCCCCAGTTGAAATAGACATAGTGCTGCCGGTCGTATCCGGTGGCCACGAAAGCGTGGCCGCCGCCGTCCCGCTCGGAAGTGCCCGACATGTAAACGGGTCTTCCGGCCTGCAATTCCTTCTCCAACAGGTCGATCCACTGCTCGGTGGAATAGAATTCCCGGTAGACGAACCGGGCGTTCTGGTCGTAGTCCATATAGGTCTTCAGGGCAGGCAGGACATCCTCCGAATAAGCGCCGGAACTGGAAGGCGAATACTGCATCTGGACCATGTGGCCGCAGTCGCGCATCAGCGTGGCCACCTGGTTCCGCTGTTCGTCGGTCCGGAAATCGGAAGTACGGGTCGGCATCCGGTCCCACAGGTAGGTGTGTCCCAGGGCGACACCCTCCACGGCGATGGTCCGCCCGCCGGTAGCGTAGGTGTAGGCGGGAATCGAACCCCGTCCTTTCTCCGGATATTTCCAGTACCGCAGGATGATGGACATCGCCGTGGCCACGCAGCCGGTCAGCGACCGGGAACCCTGGACCCGCGGGCAGAGCAGGTTGTAAGGGCTGTCCTGGCTCCAGAGTGCGGTTTCCAGCAGGACGACGGCCCGCTCCGCATCCGTTTCGGCACGGGTCGGTGTCGCGGAAGCCAGGGCCTGCCAGCGCGCACGGACGGCCGGCAGGGGCGTCCGGCGCTCCTCGCGGGAACGCAGGACCGCCTTTTCGTATTCCGCCAGCACGTCCGTCACGGCCGCCGGCGCATGGTCGAGCGAGAACGAACCTTCGGTCGCATAGGCCAGGACCGGCTCGGCCGCCGTGTCACCGGAAATGATGACGAATCCACCGCGGGTATTGTTGATGATATAGAAGGCCGGATCGCCTGCGGAGCGCGTGGTCACGGGCGCGGTATCGAGCATCCGGAGCGAAGAAGTCTCGGCGGGCAGATTCCGGGAGAGGAAGAACTGGCGCGCAATCCGCTTCGCCATGTCTGCATCCACATTGCCGGCCCGCAGCACCAGGGCGGACCATAAAAAGAACAGAAAAAAGACCGTTTTCCTCATACCCCTCAGAATTTACGCATATCGATATGAAGGATTCCCTCCAGCGAAGGAACCTCGATGGATTTGAAATTACCGTCCGCCTCGATCCGGGTGACGTAGGTGGCGACCGGCGCGAAGGAATGGACCAGCCCTTCCTTCCAGATGTCAGTGACACCGTCCCCCCAGTCGATCAGGCAGGTGAACGTGTTCCCGTCGAACCGGGGCACCGCCATCGTGGCGGCGGTGTGCTCCATCAGCAGCACGCTCTTTGGCGGGAACTGGCTGATGGTCACGACGCAGGGATCCGCCTTGACGGAAGCATCCGCCGGTGTGAAGGTGACCGTGCCTTCCCGGATGTTCCGGCCGGAATGTTCGCCGACCTGCACCCGGCATACGGAAGGCGTCAGCACGCGGGTGCCCGCCTCCTCCTGGACACTCAGCCACTCCTGCGCTGAATACTGCACCGTCGCAGTGTAGGAGATGTTCGACTGCAGGCCGATCTCCAGCAGGCCGCCTTCCGCGGGGACATGATAGACCAGACTGTCCGCGAGCACCGCCGACTGCGGCGTCTGACGGACCGTGACGACGGACGAGACGGCCCCGTCCTTCTGGCGGAAATGGATGCGGCCTTCACGCGGTTCCGCCTCAGGTGCACAGGCCGACACGATGAAGCGCGGCTGCCGGTACGAGAGCGACCGGGTTTCGTCGGGCTGGATCCAGTCCTGGCAGGCGGGGTCGATCTCCATCTCGTAGGTGATGTTGGCACCGACCTCCACCTGGATGATGTGCCGGCGGCCGTCCAGGTCGAAGACGTCGGGCGAAACGAGAATGGCGTCGTTCTGCGCCTGCGTCACAACCACACTTGCCTGCAATTCGCCCGCCCGCACACGGACCGTGCAGCTGCGGAGGCCATACGACGTATTGGGCTGGCAGGTGAGGGAAACGTCCGCAGCGCCGCTGCCCGACAGCGGTGCCGCCGTGCACCATTCGCCGTCGCAGAGGAGCGTCCAGCCTTCCCGGGTGGAAATCGAGAAAGACACGGTGCCGCCCTCGACGGGGGCTTGAAGTTCTTTCACGGACAACGTCAGGTATGGATCGGGTTTGCAGGCAAAGGCCAGCAGCAACAAAAGCAGAAAGGGAAGTTTCTTCATCGTTTCATTTACTCTTTTTTCTTTTTGATTTCACCGGCGCCCAGCATCCCGCCGGACAGCAACAGCAAAAGGAACAGCGTCACGCTGCAGGCGCGGGAGGCCCGTTCGCTCCGGGCGTGGATCGCCGGTTCGAACCGGAAGACGATGTCGTGTTCACCGGCGGGAAGGACGGCGCCGCGAAGCGTCCAATCGGCACGGAACAGGCTGGTTTCCACGTCGGTTCCGTCGAGGCGCGCCTTCCATCCGTCCGGATAGAAGACCTCGCTGAAAACGGCCGGGCGGTCGGTAGCGGCCACATAATGGTAATGCAGCTCGTTCGGTGCGTAAGACGTCATGTACAGCGTATCGGAGGGGGCGGGCGCGGCGGCGGCCAGGCAAGCCGCCACACGGTCAGCCGCTTCCGCGAAATCGGGGCCGAGGACGGCGGTATGCTTCAGGTCCACCTCGCCGAGGGCGGCGATCTCCGCATCGGGCGAGTCCGTCTTGCGGACCTCGTCCACGAACCAGGCGGGTCCGAAGGCGTTCCGGTTCACGAGCGGCGGATTTGCAGCGCCGATGATCAGGTACTTGGTGTTCAGGGCATCCAACACGGGCGTTTCCGGCAGGGCCGCCTCCGCTTCCTGTACCGTCGCGGCGCCCTGGAGCGCACCGTAGACCTGCTGGATCTCGCCGGTAAGGTAACGGTCGATCAAGTCCTGGTAACGCTGCATCTTGGCCGGCGAATAGCCGCCGACACTCTTGTGGTGATACGACGCAAAGGAATCGTTGAAGACATCGGCCGTCAGGTCAAGCACGCGGTAGGAAGGCGCCGGATCGGCCTTGATCTGCTTGTCCACCTCCCGGGCGTTGAAGCGCGCCGTGAAAGAACGCGGTGTCGTGAAGTCGTCGGCGTTCAGGTAACGCTTGCCGACGGCGAACAGGTTGATCAGGATGAGCAGGCCGATGCCCACAACGGCCTCCAGGCGGCGTGCGCGGCCGATATGCGGATCGGATGCATAGGATTTCGGAGCGGACGCAGGGCGGCTGTAGCCCCACAGAAGCAGCACGAAGGCCGCGCCGATGAACAGGGCGGAGCGCAGGGCGTCGGCGGCAAGCAGGTGCCGCCGGTCAGTCCGCAGGGCGTCCACCAGGACATCCTGCATCCGGCCATCGGACCCGCCCGAGAAGTCGCCGGCGATGCCGGGCGCGACAGCACACAGCAGGCAGAAGCCCGCCGTGAGGCCCAGGGCGATCCATCCCTTGGACAAGAATTCCTTGCGGGTGTATGCTCCCTTCAGGATCCGGTCGAGGACCAGGATCCCCAGCATCGGCAGGGTGAACTGCAGTACGACCAGGGCCATCGACACCGTCCGGAATTTGTTGTACATCGGGACATGGTCGTAGAAGAAGCGCGTGAATGCCATGAAATGGCTGCCCAGCGCAAGGGCGACGGCCAGCAGCGTGGCGGCCAGCAGCCACCATTTCTCCCGCCCGTCATACAGCAGCAGGCCGAGCAGGAAGAGGAAGATGGTGATGGCGCCCATGTACATCGGGCCGGCCGTGAACGGCTGCGGACCCCAGTAGAAGGGCAGCGCCTTGGCGATTTCGTCCGGATTCCCCTGTCCGGCCCGGGCGAAGAGCTGCACCGTCGCGGATTTGTCCGGGTCGATGCTGCCCGAAGAAGAGCCCCCGTTGAAGTTCGGGATCATCAGGTTCGGCAGCTCCTCCCAGCCGTACGACCACGCCGTGGCATAGTCGAGCTGCAAGCCGCTCCCGTTGATTTCCTTCCCGTCCGGCGCGGTAAGTTCGGATCCGCCGCGCATCGTGTATTTCGTATATTCATACAGCGGGGCGAGCGACACGGTATTCGTGCCGACACCCACGAGCCCGACCGTCAGCAGCAGACCGGATGCCGCGGCGAAACGGCCGAAACCGCGGCGGCGCTCCGCGTCTGCAAGCAGCCAGACCAGTTCGGTCACGGCATAGATCAGGATGACGAGGGCCAGGTAATACGTGATCTGCTGGTGGTTGGCCTTGATCTGCAGGCTGAGCGCCAGGGCGAACAACACCGCCCCGAACAGCGTCTTGAGCAGCCACTTCGGACCGCCATTCCGCGCTTTCCGGTAGGTGTAGACCAGCGCGGCCAGCACCCAGGGGAAGAAGGCCAGGGCCTGCATCTTGGAATTGTGTCCCACTTGGATGATCTGCAGGTTGTAGGAGCAGAACGTAACGGCCACGGCGCCGATGACGGCGGGAACGAGGTCCACCCCCAGGGCGAGCATCAGCAGGAATCCCCCCAGCAGGCTGAGGAAGAGCCAGGTCGCCGGCCGCTTGCCCGTCAGCAGGACCTTTTCCAAGGCGGCGGTCCAGTTGCCGGCGGAGGAGGCATGGAACGCGGTGACGGGCATCCCGCCGAACATCGCATCGGTCCACAGGGTGGGATCGTCCGGATGCGCAGCGTTGAATTCCTTCATCTCGTGGGACATGCCCACATAGCCGGAAATGTCGCTCTGGTTCACGATCTTCCCGCTCAGCACGCCGGGGACGAACCCGTAGGCGAGCACCAGGAAGAAGGCGACGATGCCCAGCGCGAGGCCGGCCTTTCTCAGCAATGTATTCTTGTTCATAGCATTCCTTCCAATAATTCTACATATTTCCGTGCCAGCTCCTTGCGGCTGAAACGACTGATATCCTGAGGGTTGTCGAGGGAGCATCCGCTCCTGAACCGCTCCCATACGCCGTCGATGAACGAGCGGATGCCGGCTTCGTCCTCCCAGTCGAACACCTCTCCGGCACCGGCACCGCGGACGACTTCGGCCATCACGCTGTCGGGCTGGCCGACGCCGAGGACCGGCCGGCGGGACGCCAGGTATTCGAAGACCTTCCCGGGCAGGGCGGATGCGTATTCCGGCTCGCGCCGGAGCGAAATGAGCAGCACCGAGGCCCCCCGCTGTTCGGCGACGGCGGCCGGATGGGGGCAGTATCCGTTGTCCACCAGGCAGTCTCCCAGGCCGGCGGCCCGGATGGAGGCAAAGACGGCTGCGTCGGTCTTGCCGGAAAAACGGATCCGCAGCGCCTGTGCGAACGCCGGATCGGCCGCCTTTTTCGCCGCCAGGACGCGCCAGAGCGCCTCCGAGTTGCCATCGGCGGCAAACAACCCGGTGTGGGTCACGTTGAAACAGCCGTCCGGGGTGAACGCGGCGGCATAGTCGTCCGGGTCGTAGCCGTTGGTAAGCAGGAAGACGGTGTTCCGGGTCATCGCCTGGAAATCGCGTTGCTCGCGCGGCGAGACGGACACCACCCGCGTGGCTTCGTCCAGCACGCTCCGCTCCTGGCGGCGGTGCAGGGCATCAGCCCAACGGGTCAGCGGCAAGTGCTTGTAATAGAACATCTTCGTCCAGGCATCCCGGAAGTCGGCCACCCACGGAATGCCCGTAGACCGGGCGACGCCGCGGGCGATCAGGTGCATCGACTGGGGCGGGCCGGTGCTGACGATGGCGTCCACCGGATGCGCCTGGAGATATTGTTTCAGGAAACGGACGGATGGGCGGATCCACAGGCAGCGCGGGTCGGGAATGAAGGCGTTGGCCCGCACGAAGAGCGACAGGCGCGCGGCAAAGGATTTCTTCCCGCCGTGGATGGGATTCACCTCCGACGTCCCACCGCCTTTGCGGCCGAAGAGGCTGCGGTAGATGCCGTAGGGCTCCACGATCTTCCTGCGGATGACTTCCGCCTCGGGCGGGACATCCGCACCCAGGGCGTCATCTTTCGCAATCATCTCCGGATTGTCGGGCGTGTAGATGACCGGCTGCCAGCCCAGGGCAGGGAAATACTTCGCGAATTTCACCCAGCGCTGCACACCGGATCCGCCGGCCGGCGGCCAATAGTACGAGATGATCAGCACCCGCTTCATCGGTCTTCCTCCAGCATCCGTTCCACAATCCGGCGGCAGGCCTGTCCGTCCCCGTACGGATTGACGCTGCGGCTCATCCGGGCATATTCCTCCGGGTCGTCCAGCAGGCGCGACACGCCGGAGACGATCTTCTCCACATCGGTGCCCACCAGCTTGACGGTGCCGGCTTCCACGGCCTCGGGGCGCTCGGTGGCCGTCCGCATCACCAGTACGGGGATGCCCAGTCCGGGCGCTTCTTCCTGGATACCGCCGCTGTCGGTCAACACCACCGCGGCCTTTTCCATCAGGAAGACGAAAGAAAGGTATTCCAGCGGCTCGATGAAGAAGATGTTGCCGGGGCGGTTTTCACCGAACGCCTCCGCGATGGGACGGCGGACATTCGGGTTGAGGTGCATCGGATAGACGATGTCGACGGCGGGATACCGTTCCGCCAGCGTCCGAAGGGCCGTACAGATGTGCCGGAACCCTTCGCCGAAATTTTCGCGGCGGTGTCCCGTGACGAGCAGGAGCTTGCGCCTGTCGGCCAGCCGGGCGGGATCGTAGCCGGCCGACCGGAGCCGTCCGGCCAGCGTTGTTCCCAGGGCGGGGTCCGCCTTGATTCGGTCCACGACGGAACGGAGGGCGTCGATCACGGTGTTGCCGGTGACGCAGATGCGCGCTTCGGGGACGCCTTCGGCCAGCAGGTTCTCCCGCGAGAGCGGGGTCGGCGCGAAGTCGTACGTGGCGATCCGTCCCGTCAGCTGGCGGTTCATCTCTTCGGGCCACGGGCTGTAGATGTCGCGGGTGCGGAGTCCGGCCTCCACGTGGGCCACCGGAATCTGCCGGTAGAACGCGGCCAGGGCCGCCGCTGTACTCGTGGTCGTGTCGCCATGGACGAAAACCACGTCGGGCGCCACGTCGTCCAGCACGCCGCGCATGCCCAGCAGCACCGCGGACGTGATATCGTACAGATCCTGCCCCTGCTTCATGATTTTCAGGTCGTAGTCGGGGACGATGCCGAAGACGTCCAGCACCTGCGCGAGCATCTCGCGGTGCTGGCCGGTGACGCACACCTTCGTGTCAAAGGCCTCGGGGCGGGCGCGGAACGCCGCGACGAGCGGAGCCATCTTGATGGCCTCGGGGCGCGTGCCGAATACGAGCAGGATCTTCTTCATAACAAGCCTTTACAATTGATGGACGCCGGGCAGGGAAAGGACATGGCGGCAGTCCAGGACCGTCTTGCCGGCGAGTTTCTCCTGCGCCTCGACGATCTGCCGGTGCCCGACCATCACCACCACCAGGTCCACGTCGGAGAGAAAGGCGTCCAGGTCGTGGTACTGGTTCGGAACCAGGTCTTTCTCCACGTAAGGGTCATAGACTTTCAGCGGGACGCCCAGGTGGCGTTCCTGTGCCTGGAGCAGTTGCAGCGTGGGACTCTCCCGGCAGTCGTCCACATCTTCCTTGTAGGTCAGGCCGTACAGGCCGACCCGAGAGGGGTCGCTGATGCCCGCCTCCTGCATGGTCTCGTGGATGCGCTCCAGCACGAAGGACGGCTGGCTGTCGTTCGTCTTCATGGCCTCGTCGATCACCTTCGCCAGGCTCGGATAGTCGCCCACCAGGAACCAGGGGTCGACGCTGATGCAGTGTCCGCCCACGCCGGGGCCGGGCTGCAGGATGTTCACCCGGGGGTGCATGTTGCAGATGCGGATGATCTCGTAGACGTCCATCCCCGCGTGGCGGCAGATGCGGCTGAGTTCGTTGGCGAACGCGATGTTCACGGCCCGGAAGGTGTTTTCGACGACTTTGGTCATCTCGGCGGTGCGGATGTCGGTGACGACGATCTCGCCCTGGCAGAACGAGGCGTACAGGCGGGCGATCCGCTCTCCCGCGGCGCGGTCGTCGGCGCCGACGGTGCGGTTGTTGTGCAGCAGCTCGTACACCATGTTGCCGGGGATGATCCGCTCCGGCGCATGCACCAGGCAGATGCCTTCGCGGACAAGCGGGCGGATGCAGCGGTCGACGGTGCCGGGCGACACGGTGGACTCGATGACGATCGTGGCGTCGTCCGGGCAGACGGAAAGCACGTCCCGCACGGCCTGCACCACGAAGGAGGGATCCACCTTCTTGGTGAACTTGTCGTAAGGGGTCGGCACGGAGATGATGTAGGTTCCCGTCCGCATGTACTGCGTCGTAAAGGTGATGCCGCCTTCCACCGCCGCCGCGAACAGTTCTTCCAGGCCCTTCTCGCGGAACGTCGTCCTGCCTTCGCGCAGGGTCCGGACCAGCGCGGCGTTGCAGTCGGTACCCACCACAGGCACGCCATGCGAGGCCAGCATCAGGGCCGTCGGCAGGCCGATGTATCCCAGCCCGATGACATTGATCGTATCGTTCTTCATCCCGTCTGTCTCTTGTCGATTCATGCTTGAATCTTCAAAGGTAATAAAAAACGGCGGGATTATGAAAAAAGCGCCCGGCGCCCCATGGGATTTGATTCCACGGGAAGTTTTTGTTATCTTTGTGTGTTATGGCGAAAAAGACATCCGCGGCGAAGACGGTCGAAGACACCCCGCTCATCAAGCAGTTCTTCTCGGTAAAGGCGCAGCACCCCGAAGCGGTGCTCCTCTACCGGGTGGGCGACTTCTATGAGTCGTATGCCGCCGACGCCGTACTCGTCAGCAAGGTCCTCGGCATCGTCCAGACCAAGAAGTCGAACGGCGAGAAAGGATATGTGGAGATGGCCGGCTTCCCCCACCATGCCCTCGACGTGTACCTGCCCAAGCTGGTGCGTGCCGGCTACAAGGTGGCCATCTGCGACCAGCTGGAGGATCCGAGATTCGCCAAGAAACTGGTCAAGCGCGGCGTGACCGAACTGGTGACGCCGGGCGTCGTCCTCGGCGAACAGGTACTCTCGCAGAAAGAAAACAATTTCCTCGCCGGCCTCGCCTTCGAGAAAGACCGGTGCGGCGCTGCCTTCCTGGACGTGTCCACCGGGCAGTTCCAGGTAGCACAGGGGTCACTGGACTATATCGCCACCCTGCTCTCCTCGTTCGACCCCAAGGAAGTCATCGTCCAGCGCGGGTACGAACGGGGCGTCCGCGAGCGGTTCGGCGAAGGGCTCTACCTGTCTTCCGTCGAAGAGTGGGCCTTCGTCTATGACGCCGCCGTCGAACGGCTCAAGAAACAGTTCGCCGTCGAGTCGCTCAAGGGTTTCGCGGTCGACCGCTACCCGCTGGGCATCTGTGCCGCCGGCGCCCTGATGGTCTACCTCGAACAGACCTTCCACGCCGGAATGAAGAACATCTGCGGCATCTCCCGCATCGACGCCGACCGGTTCGTCTGGATGGACAAGTTCACGCTGCGCAACCTGGAAGTGCTTACGTCCTCCGCCGGCGGCGAGGGCGTGCCGCTCGTGAGCGTGCTCGACAAGTGCGCCTCGCCGATGGGAGCCCGCCTGCTGCGCTCCTGGCTGGCAATGCCGGTGATGGACCTCGAAGAACTGCGCGCACGCCACGATGTCGTGGCACATTTCAAAGACGCGGAGGAAGACCGGGACGCCCTGCAGGAGGCGCTGGGACAGGTCGGTGACCTGGAGCGCATCCTTTCCCGGGCGGCGGCCGGCAAGATCGCCCCGCGTGAGGTGATGCAGCTGGGGCGCGGCCTTGCGCAGATGGACCCCATCGCGGCGCTGTGCCGCGGCCGGGGCGTCGCGGCCCTCGACACGCTCGCGGGACAGATGAACGACTGCTCCACCCTGCAGGAGGAGATCCGCAAGACGATGGATCCCGATCCGGCCGCCGCTCTGGGGAAGGGGCCGGTCATCGGGCCCGGCGTCGACGAGGAACTCGACAGCCTGCGTTCGCTGTCCACCGGTGGGAAAGAATACCTGCAGCGGCTTCAGGACAGGGAGGCCGAACGGACCGGAATCCCCTCGCTGAAAATCAGTTACAACAACGTCTTCGGGTATTATATCGAAGTCCGGAACACCTTCAAGGACAAGGTGCCGCCCGAATGGATCCGCAAGCAGACCCTCGTCAATGCGGAGCGCTACATCACCGAAGAACTCAAGGAATACGAAGAGAAGATCCTCACGGCGGAAGACCGCATCTATGCCCTCGAGACGAAGCTCTACGCCGCACTCGTGGAGCAGATCCAGCGTTGCATCCCGCAGGTGCAGGCCAACTGCCGCATCCTCGCACGGCTGGACGTGCTGGCCGGCTTCGCCGAGAACGCCGCACTGCGCGGCTACTGCCGCCCGCAGATGACGGACGGACTCGCCCTGGACATCAAGGCGGGCCGGCATCCCGTCATCGAAACCCTGATGCCGCCCGGCGAGGAATATGTCCCCAATGACATCCACCTGGACGCGGAAGGGCAGCAGATCATCATCCTTACCGGTCCCAACATGGCCGGAAAGTCAGCCCTGCTCCGGCAGACGGCGCTCATCGTGCTGATGGCCCAGGCCGGCTCCTTCGTCCCGGCACAGGAGGCCACGATCGGCTGGTTCGACAAGATCTTCACCCGCGTGGGCGCGTCGGACAACATCTCCCGCGGCGAATCCACCTTCATGGTGGAGATGCTGGAGACCTCGATGATCCTCCACAACCTCTCCGCCCGCTCGCTCGTACTGCTCGACGAGATCGGCCGGGGCACCTCCACCTACGACGGCATGTCCATCGCCCGGGCCATCGTGGAGTACATCCATGAATACGGACACGGCGCCAAGACCCTTTTCGCCACCCATTACCACGAACTCAACGACCTGGCGGACCTCTACCCCCGCGTGAAGAACTTCCATGTGGCGGTGAAGGAGGTGGGCACCCAGGTCATCTTCCTGCGCAAGCTCAAGGAAGGCGGCACGGCACATAGCTTCGGCATCCATGTCGCCCGGATGGCCGGAATGCCCCGCGAGGTGATCCGCAGCGCGGAGAAGACCCTCAAGTCGCTGGAGGGCGAAGGGACACCCGCAACGGGGCTGCGCAAGGCAACCCGGACCAAAGCCGGGACGCTTGAGAGCGACGGCTCCCTGCAGTTGTCCTTCTTCCAGCTGGACGACCCGCTGCTGGGCTCGCTGCGCGACAAGCTGAAGGCCGCCGACCTGAACAATCTCACCCCGCTCCAGGCCTTCGATCTCCTGCGCGAGATGAAGGAAGAGCTGGGGCTCTGACCTTTATCGTGACATGATGGAAAGAACCTTGCTCACCCTGCTGTCGCTGGCCCTTCCGGTGCTGCTGGCCGCCCAGGGCGTCCGGGACGTCCGCGTTGCGGCATCCGATTCTCCGTCGCAGGACAAGGCGGCGGCCGATTACGTCTGCACCGGGCACGACGACCAGGAAACCCTCCAGCAGGCCATCGATGCGGTGGGGACCGGCGGAACCGTGTACCTGGCCGCCGGCAACTATTTCATCGACGCGTTCCACAAGGCTGCGCACGGGCCGGACTACGCTGTCAAGACCCGGCGGCTGGACGTGTCCACCAAACTCCGTCTCCAGGGCACCGTCCGCGCCAACGGCGGCGTCATCGATTACGACGCGCCGGACATGCGCGGCAAAGCGAAAGTAACCGGTACCAACCTCGTCGTGACCCAGGAATGCTACGACGCATTGCCGGACGCAGGGAGTTTCGCCGTCATCCGCGGCGACGACCAGGGCGGCGACTTCTGGGACGTGATGGCCCAGGAACTGACCGTCAACGACCTCACCATCTCCCTGCCGGACAACCAGAAGAACATCATCTGCATCGACGGATATGCCCTCGGCGCCCTCAACGTGGACGATGTCCGGCTCGGCACGCGGATTTTCAACCGGTCGATGGACCCGGCCCAGACGATGCGCGTCGGCGTGGACGGCTGCATCGGCATCCGGGGCCTCCAGGGATCGAACAACGGCAGCGAAACGATCCTCCGGTCCATCTACGCCATCGGCCTGGGCGTCGGTTTCGCCCTCAGCGGCGAGCACCTGGTCTGCATCCAGCTCGGCGCCATCGGCAACAAATACGGATATACCTTCAACAACTTTACGCCGGAGGGCGGCGTTTGGTGCCATCCGATCACCCTGATCAACTGCTGCGATGAGGTCTCGGCCAACTATCCGTATTTCGGGCCAAACCCGTACGGGCAGAACGTCGACCTGGTCAACTTCAACATGGAGCACTACACGACGATGTTCTCGCTGGGCGGCGACTACGCCCGCGAGGCCGTTCCCGGGCAGTGGGGCGGGAACATCGATTACGACATCCAGGACTGGGAAGCCGATGTGTGGAACCAGCCCTTCCCGGGCAACTCCCCGTACCGCCGCTTCTGGGCGGGGGACGGAAGCGGTGCCCGCTTCACGTCGAAGAACAACGTGCAGCGGCGTTCCTATCCTTCTGCGGAAAGGAGGAAGATCGCCCCGAACGTGGGGCAGGTCCTCCTGGACGAAGACCTGGGCAAGCCCCTGTACTGCCTCGCCTGTGGCGACTACGGCTGCGCGAAGGTGACGCTGGAAAGCGGCGCCAAGGCGCCCGGGGAAATCCTCCTGCGGGTGGGGAACACCGCGCGGAGAATCGCCGTGCCCGCCGGCCTCTCCGGCCGGAACGCCCTGCTGGAGTATCTGTACCGGCAACTGATGGTGAACACTTCGTGCCGCCTCCTGAAAGAGGAAGGCGCCCTGCTGATCTGGAACAACCAGATCGGAACCCTCTCTGCGAAAGACATTTCCGCCGACGGTGGAAACACCCGTGCCCGGCTCGGCATCACCCTGGAGAAGCCCGGCGCCGAGAACCGCTGGATCGATTTCGCGGGGAATCCGGCGGACTGACCGCAACGCACACCCGAAACACAGCACTCCGTCCTATGAAAACACCCCTCTCCCTGCTCGTGGCGCTTATCGTTCCGCTCGCCTGTTCCTGCGGAAGCCGCCACGCCCCTGAAATCACCGCCGCCAGGGCCTTTGTCGCGGAAAGCGCCCGGCGGATCATCCCGGCCGCCACCCGGACGGTTTCCGAACCCGGTCCCTGGCAGGGGATCCGCTTCGTCCAGCCCTGCGACGACAAGGTCTACGAAGGCGGCTGCTGGGTCCGCGATTACTATTACGGATGCTTGACCGGAGAAATCCCGCCGGAAGACATGAAACAAGCCTACGGCTGGTACAAGAGCCATGTCGACACCACCGGCGTGAATGCCTGGCAGGTGCCCGACGTCATCCTCCACAACGGACCGGCGCTGTGGGTCGGAGACCGTCCCGCCCTGGACGGAAATCCCTTCCTGCTGATGCTGGCGGCCCTGTACTATCGGATGACCGGCGACAAGGAATTCATCCGTTCGGAAATGCCGTACCTGGCCCGGCTGATGGCGAACGCCGACCGGCAGGACGGGCTGGCCTTCAACTCGGACCACCCGAACCGGGTGGGATTCGGTTTCGAAGATTCCGTCCACATGACCGGCAAACTGGCCTACTGCTCGGTGTTGTACTACGACGCCTCGGTCAGGGCCCTGGCGATCTGCCGGGAGCTCGACCTGGACCCCTCCGTGTTCGAAGCCCTCGCCCGGGGCGTGAAGAACGCCTTCCTGCCCGCCTTCTGGGACGGGACCGCCCTGCACGCATCAACCGGCCTCTGCAGCGGGCAGTTCGATGTCCTGGCGGCCGCCTATGCCGTTTCCTGCGGGCTGGTCGAAGGAAAGGAGGCCCGCGCCGTCGTGGACGCTTTCTGGAAGTATAACGACGAGCTTCAGGTCAACGGTTTCTACAAATACGTTCCGGAAGCTTTCTACCAATCGCCCGAACAAGTCTGGGAAAGCGCCAACCAGTACAACTGGGCCCATGTCGACATCTATCAGTGGGGCGGTTTCTGGACCATCGGCACCCCGCACATCCTGCATGCCGTCCTGAAGACGAAGGGCCGGAAGGCCGTCGCGCCGATGGTGGATGCCCTGTCACGCTACGTGCAGGAGAACGGCCTGTTCGAGGAATGCCGGAACCGGGACGGCTCCTGGCGGAACGCCCTGTATTATGTCCAGACCCTCAGCGCAGTGGACGCCGTCCTGCGCATGTGGGCGGGAGAACCCTGGACTTATTGATGCATCATAAACCACGGATTGATATGAAACGATTGCTCTTTACGATTCTCCTCACCGCCGGCAGCCTCCTGGCCGCCGTCGCGCAGCCCGTCCAGGGCGCACGCCCGGACAAGGAGCGGTTCGCCCACCCGACGAACGCGGACCGCATCTACATGCTCCAGCACAGCACCCGGGGCAACTTGGAGGCGCTCATCGACAACCTCTCCGCCGCCGGCTTCGGCGGCATCGTCACCAATGCGGACTGGCACACCGGGAAGTCGGAAAAGGACTTCTACCTGGAAAAGGACGCGGACTTCGCCCGGCTCGACGAGGTGATCCGCACCCTGCAAAAGCGGGGCATGGGCGTCTGGCTTTACGACGAGTGCGGCTATCCGAGCGGTGCGGCCAACGGACTGACCCTGCTCGGCCACCCGGAGTACGAAGCACGGGGGTTCACCGAAATCCGTGCGGAAGGCCCGGGTACCGTCTGGAGAAAACCCGACCTCTTCGAAAAGATCATCTTCGCCTGCCGGGAAGACGGAACGCCGGTATCCTTCGATACGCACCACGCGGAAGGAGCGGACCGGGTCTATGTCGTCCGTCCCCTGTTTGAGGGCAGCCATGCGCAGAACTGCGGATGGGGTCCGCGGCGCTATCCCAACCTCATGGACAAGGCGGCCGTCGCCTCCTTCATCCGCTGCACCTATGACCGGTATGCCGACAAGACGGAAGGATTCGGCGCCTTCGAGGCCGTCTTCACGGACGAGCCGAGCCTGATGGCGGGCTACGTGAACTGCGGAACGCCCATGCCTTGGACCTTCGTGCCCTGGACGGAGGAGATGCCGGAGAAATACCGCCAGATGCACGGCCGGGAGATCTGGGAGGACATGCCCGTCCTGTTCTCGCATGCGGAGCGTTTCGAGGAAGGGAAGCTCCGTTTCTGGCAGACGGTCGCACAGCTGACGCAGGAGGCCTATTTCGGCCAGATTGAAAAGTGGTGCGCCGCCCACGGGCTGGCGTTTTCCGGCCACTGCCTGCTCGAAGAAGGGCTGGCGATGCATACGCCGCTGTACGGAAACCTGATGCAGCAGCTCAAGACCTTCGACTACCCGGGCGTGGACATGCTGACCGGGGATCCGGAGGCGTACAAGTTCTCGGACACCGACTACGCCCTGGCGTCCCGCTACGTCGGCGGCGCCGCACGGATGACCGGCAAGACGGACCGCGTGATGGTGGAAATCTGCCCGATCAAGGGCGCCGACCGGGAAAACGACTTTTCCTTCGCGGAAGAGCGCGGCACGATGGACCTGATTTTCCGGGCGGGCATCAACCATATCAATTCCTACCTCACGGCCGACCGGCTGGGTAAAGACTTCCCGCACTACGCCGAGATCTTCGGCCGCTGCGCCTACATGCTCCGCGGGGCAAGCTGGGCCGGCAGGATCGGGATGTACTACCCCATCGAGACGGTACAGGGCTTCTACTGTCCCGACAACATCGGCGTAAACAACGGTGCAACGCTTTCCAATGCCGAAAAACAAGCGGAAGCGACACTCAGGACCCTCAACCGCCAGATCGCGGCGGCGGGGCTTGACTGGACCTTCGTCGACGCGGAATGGATCGGCGGGGCCGCACTGGACGGTGGAACGCTTTCCGCGAACGGCCTTTCGGTCGACGTGGTGATCCTGCCCGCCGTTCGGTGGCTGGATGCCAAGACTCGGGAAAAACTCAGCGCCTTCGAACAGGCCGGCGGCCTGGTGCTCCGGGTCGGCACAGCGCCGGAAGGGGACACCGCTCCGCTGTGTGAGGACCCGGTCGGCGCGCTCCGCTCCCGGGTGAATTACGGCCTCCGCATCAAAGCGGACCGTCCTGAAAGCCTCTTCGTCAGCCTTTACGGAAAAGAAGGCACCCGGATGTGGTACCTGATCAATTCCTCCCCGGAGGAGCAGAAAGTGAAACTTTCCCCGCGCGGACCGGTCCAGGTCTGGCACACCTTCAACGGCGAGGTCAACGCCAAGACCTCGTTCGTCATGCCGCCGTATTCGTCCGCCTTCGTAACGGAAGGCAGAAACGGACGGCAACGGTAAACGTTTCTTACCAATCCAAAGGAAAACACCACTCTTTTATAGAATACGCACATTGATATGACACGAAGAATCGTCCTCCCTGTCCTGGCCCTGAGCCTCCTGGCAGCCCTTCCGGCCCTGGCGGGAAACAAGAAAGACCTCACCCTCACCTCGCCCGGCGGCGCCATCCGCGCAGAAATCAAAGCGGGCGGGAAGATCACTTATGCCGTCAGCTATGGCGGGAAACGGATCCTGGACGAAAGTGAAATCGCCCTCAAGCTGGGCGACGGCACCGTCCTGGGTTCCGACAGGAAAGTCAAAGATGTCAAGAAGGGCGAGGTCCGCGAGAAAGGGCTTCCGGCCGTCGCGTACAAGAAGGCGGCGGTGGACGACTGCTACAACTGGCTGACCCTCGGCTTCAAGACCTATTCGGTCGAGTTCCGGGCATACGACAACGGCTTTGCCTGGCGCTTCGTTACGAAGGGAAAGAAAGGCGAGACCATCGTGAAGGACGAAGTCGCGCAGTTCAACTTCGCGCAGGACTGGACTTCCTGGGTGCCCTTCGTCCGCACCGACAACATCGATTCCTTCGACGTGCAGTTCGGCAATTCCTTCGAAAACATCTACCAGCACATCAACCTCACGCAGTGGGATGCCCGCCGGCTCGCCTTCCTGCCCGTCGCCGTCGACGCGGCGGACGGCGTGAAGGTCTGCATCACCGAGTCCGACCTCTACGACTATCCCGGCATGTTCCTCAACAGGGACGGAAATGGTATCCGAGGCGTGTTCGCCCCCTGCCCGAAAGAGGTGGAAGAATTCGCCGCGCACAAAGGGTTGCAGGACGTCATCCGCAGCCGGGAGGACTATATCGCCCGGACGGACGCCGCCCGCAGCTTCCCCTGGCGCATCGTCGCCATCGTCCCGGAGGCCCGCCAGCTGGCGGACCTCGACCTCGTCTGGCAGCTGGCACGGCCGGCCGACCCGAAGGAGGACTTCAGCTGGGTGAAGCCCGGAAAGGTGGCTTGGGACTGGTGGAACGCCTGGAACCTGTACGGCGTCGACTTCGAGGCCGGTGTCAACAATGACACCTACAAGTATTACATCGACTTCGCCTCCTCCAAGGGCATCGAATACGTAATCCTCGACTCGGGCTGGGCTGCAGGCCGGCAGATGGACCTCTTCCAGGTATCACCCAAGATCGACCTGGAGGAACTGGTGCGCTACGCCAACTCGAAGAATGTCGGGCTCATCCTCTGGGCCGGCTTCAAGGCCGTCGATCCTGACACCGAAGGCGTCTTCAAGCACTATGCAAAGATGGGCATCAAAGGCTTCAAGGTCGACTACATGGACCGCGACGACCAGGTGATCATGAACTTTTACGAGCGGGTCGCGTCCACCGCGGCCAAGTATCATCTCGTCATCGACTTCCACGGGGCCTTCAAGCCGCAGGGCCTCTCACGCAAATACCCGAATGTCCTCAACTACGAGGGTGTCCACGGCCTGGAGCATCTGAAATGGAGCGATCCGACGGTCGACCAGGTCACCTACGACGTGACCATCCCGTTCATCCGCATGGTCGCCGGCCCGATGGACTACACCCAGGGCGCGATGCGCAACGCCACGAAGGGGAACTACCGCCCCGTCAGCTCCGAGGCGATGAGCCAGGGCACCCGCTGCCGCCAACTGGCCGAGTACGCCGTCTTCGACGCGCCGCTCACGATGCTCTGTGACTCCCCGTCCAACTACCTGGCGGAGCCGGAGTGCACCGATTTCATCGCCTCCTTCCCGACCACCTGGGACGAGACGGTGCCCCTCTGCGGAGAGATCGGCGAGTATGTCGCCATCGCCCGCCGCAAGGGGGATACCTGGTATGTGGGCGCGATGACCGACTGGAACGCCCGTGATCTGACGCTCGACCTGTCCTTCATCGGTCCGGGTGCCCGCACGATGACCGCCTTCCAAGACGGCGTCAACGCCCATCGTGCCGCCCGCGACTATCGCAGGACGGTCTCCGCCCTGCCTGCCGACGGACAGGTGAAGATCCACATGGCTCCCGGCGGAGGCTGGGCGGCCCGGATTGAAAAGTAGGCGGCGGCACCTCCTGTCCGTCATCCGGGAGCCCTCTGACTTTTGGATAAATAAAGGAATTTCCTTATCTTTCGTGTCCAGAAACCCCATATACGGAGATGATGACACGAAAGATAACCTTTATTGGCCTGGTCCTGTGCCTCCTGACGGGAGTCACGGCCCTGGCGGGAAACAAGAAAGACCTCTCCCTCACTTCCCCCGACGGTTCGATCCGCGCAGAAATCAAAGCGGGCGGGAAGATCACTTATGCCGTCAGCTATGGCGGGAAACGGATCCTGGACGAAAGTGAAATCGCCCTCAAGCTGGGCGA
>Ga0256405_10000616_pt1 | contig 114992 bp, 102 predicted proteins | sample RumenRJG_02DNA_FD_189096 | JGI IMG/M metagenome (GOLD analysis project Ga0256405, IMG submission 189096) | Bovine rumen microbial communities from Lethbridge, Alberta, Canada - RJG_02 | ecosystem: Host-associated > Mammals > Digestive system > Stomach > Rumen | place: Canada: Alberta...
TCTTTAAGACGCTTCGAAATAGTATCATTGATTACTTTTCTGCGATACTTCACCACTAAAACCAGGTGATAATGCATTGAGAACACTGAATGATTATTAGTTTCAAAATTCATTTATTTTAAGCCCCATTTTTGAATTTACCACTGAACTTATTATATCATATTTTTGTAGATTATTCAATGTGATTTTGCCAATTATTACAACTAATTTTTAGAAATTGAGGCGATTCATCCCCGTCTTATAGAAGGCGGAGTATTCTCGCCAAGGATTAGATAAAAATCAATTCTCGGGAACATCGATCTTAAATGTTTGCTCATGCCATTCTTGGTTTGTATCACACTTCCTTAATGTTACTGTAAAATCACCGGGATTCTCTACTCCGACTGACTGTGCAAAGTCTGCTGATTCACCTTTCTTTATCAGAGGAGGAGTTTCAAAACCTACAGGATATGTATATCCCAATACACCTGCATTATCTACGATTGTGTACTCGTCGCCTGTCATTGTCTGCCCTGCAAATCCTATCTGCATATATCCGCCTAATTCAAATCCCGTACTCTTATAAGTATATTCAATAGAATATACAGCCGCAGGATTCCTGTATTCATTAGGATTAAAATAAGGATTATTGATGCTGGTTAATTCCACCTGCTTTACTCCGGTAACTGTAACTTCCCACTGTCCATCTACAACCCAGGTCTCACCCATTTCGAGAGCGTTAGATTCAGATGATTCTTGCGGTATCTTAGGGTCTTGCGGTATCTCAGGGTATACATACTCTGCTCTCGGAGTTTTAGGATCTACAATAAATTGTCCTGTATGGTATTGTCTATCCTTATCCTTTACATGCATAACGATCCTGAATGGTCCATCATAATCAAGACCTATACACGCCTGAGCCATACAGGTTGCACCAATAGGTATTGCTTCCGGAACATAAACACCGGGAACGGAATTAATCTTATATCCCTTAACTCCCGCAGTATCAGTAATATCAAAACCCTCATCACTGATAAGCAGACATGAATATTCATTCTCATATCCCAGATTTGTATAAGCATAATCCATTATATATATTACATCCGGATTTTTTCCATCAGGATAGTAATCCTCAACCGCTAGATGCTCTTCTTTATATAGATTGTCCCTTGTATTTTCCTTCAAATAGCTATAATCAACTTCTCTAACTCCGAGTATTGTGAGTGACCACTGTCCATCTACAACCCAAGGCTCACCAATACGGCACCCCGTAGCATACGAATAGTCAGTAGTATTAACATCTCTGGTGCTTTTTCTATGAGGTCCTGCTTTTATATAAAAATCAAAACATAGCCTAATTGCTGCAAAAAATATAATTAACAATATTATTGAACTAAAACCAATGATTAAAACCTTCTTATTATTGCTCATTACATAAACCTCTGATATAAATATTACAATACATATTCATACCACATTTTCCGTATAATGTAAAAGTATCGAATTATTTCGACAAATTGGTATTGCATAACTGATTTGATCTGAACAGATCACAATACTTCATTTCTGAATCATAAAACGAATGAATCTCGTCAACTGGCAACTGCGATTTCACTTCATCGTTATTAAAGATTGATCTATACTTTATTCTTTTTGTAAACACCAGAATCTCGGCAATTCTGGATATGTCTTGATCATCCATACAAAGATATTACGCTCTTTTCATTACCATTCTGACTATTGTAACCGGTGTGCCGAGAGTCCATTCCTTTTTGCATCCGTCAAACTCAAAACCGTATTTGTGATAAAAGTTTATGGCCCTCTCATTCTTTTCGAATACCCACACAAAAAATGTATTGTATTCGCTAAGCCTTGAAATTGCTTCATTCATTAATCTATATCCTACTTTCCGGCCGTAATACTCCGAAAGGACATAGATCGCATCAACTTCTCCAGCGTCCGGCAGGTCTTCATCTCTCGACGGACTATATACTGCAAATCCTATAACTTTATCTTTATCCTTAGCTACAATAGTATTTTCCGGAAAATTCCTGGCACGTGCTGTTGTAGCCTCTGTGGTCATCGTATCAAGATATCTGTCACATACAATGCCTCTGTAAGATTCCTTCCATGCAGTACAGTGAACATATCCCCTCCCGCACAATTCCTCATCGGTTTCAGCTGATTTTATGATTATTGAATCATTTATTTTTTCCATGTAATTATTATTCCCCATTCAAAAAACACGATCTTTCATCAGCTATAAAACTGAAATATATTCCGAGATAACGTGTTACCGTAATACCCGCAAATCAAAATTTAATCCTTCTTTTTCAATGATCCTATCTACCACCGTCGGAAGATGCATCATGTGATGCGATGTCATCGGAGTCAAGATCATGCCACCGATCGTTAATCTGCCCCAGAAGACCAAAAGCCAGACGGAACGGAAATCAGTTGTAACGCCACCTTCTTCTAATATCCGCATTACCCATTCTTCAGGCACCATTGATTTTATCTGTTCCAATGACAGGTTCGATAGAATACGTCGAGTATTTCTGCCGACTTCAATCATATATTTACGGAGTTCTTCAACATTGATTCCTTTAGCCCAGGAAGCTAATTCGTCCGGCTCCAAAGCATTTCCTGTATCAGTTATGGATGAGCCTATTCTTTTCTGCCAATCTTCATTAAAGATCTGGTTGCCATTATCCATCAGTATATTGCTAACTAAATCCTCTATCCTGTATGTATGCCAAAACTGCCAGCATATCGGAACAGTTTTTGAACCGGCATATTTCAGATCCGTATCCCATGTTTCCCTTTGAACAATTTCATTTTGATTACCCTTCATCATATAATCCAAAACAAAATCTGCTAGGGTCTTTTCATCTCTCCCGGATATTTCCGCAGGATGAACCATTGCATGCAAGTCCAAGGTCAACTCACGGATCCTCATTAATTCATCGCCCTCAAGAGCTGTTTTTAATTCCTCAAATTTCGAATTAATTGCTGAAATCATTGTTTCTTTATCCATGTTGTGCTCCTAGCATTCGTATTCCATCGTCTATAAAATTCCGGGATAACTATTTATATTAGCCTCACCTCTTCATCACGACGTAGCTTCGTCATTGTATTCGGAGCAATGTCTGCCTTTTTTCGTAGATCTGATTTGCTCATTTCTTTATCCACTAATAACTTCCATAATCGTTTATATGATACAGCCATAACACCGTCTCCTTATCAAAAATCCTCAGAATTCCGTCAATTCTAAAAAACTCACTCCATTTTTATTGGCTACACCCGCATATGTTTTATCCGAAAATTGTCCAATCGAACAGTAATGATTCATAACATACTTTGCAGTGTATGGCATTTCCAATTCTTTTATTTCAGCGAGCGAAAACCATTTAGATTTTCCTTCGTTTGAGACTAATTTATCATCCATTCCATCTTTAAGCTTTGCGAAAAAATAGTAATTCTGTCTTATTTCCCCTTTCGTGCTCCTCAAGGTAACATATTTAAGGGATAAATTCTCTATATTATCTTCCTTCAGTCCCAACTCCTCATCCATTTCTCTTAACACACATGCTTTTGCATCATTCAGTTCAAATTCTTCAAAATGCCCTCCGGCAGATCCTGTCCATACATCATTTACAACTCTTCCTCCCTGCCTGTATAATAGTAACACTTTATCATCTTTCAATATATAAATGGACGTCATATTTCTTAACTTGCCTATCATAAATCAAAAACTCACTTTCTGTCTTTCTATTGGTCTTTATAGTAACATGGCGAATTAATGTTTAATTCCACAATTTTCCCTTTCTCTTACTCAATTATCCTGAAATAGAATATTCTTTCATCCTTTGAATGTATTAAACCAAGCTCTTTCTTCAAATTCTTTTTTCTTCGGGTTTGAAGGCTCATTTTCAGCCACTCCCACTGGCAATATGCTTACAACTTCATAATCATCTGGCACCGAGAGAATCTTCGCTATTTTGTCACATATTCTGTCTTCATCTGTAATATGACCTTCATACCAGCAGCTTTGATATCCAAGTTCCACGATTGTCAGTAACATGTTCTCGATTGCAGCAGAGTAATCCTGAACAGAAAAACACCTGTCTCTATATGCATTTATTCTTTGAGTTAATACCACAATTATCGCAGGGGCCGTTTCACATACCGGAGGATCAATAACCCCGATAATCTTCTTTAATATATCTGGATCATCCACTGCAATAAAACTGGCGGTTTGTTTATTACATCCCGATGGAGCCGCTATCCCTGCTTCCATTATCTTCACTAAATCACCTTTTGAAACCGGTTTAGACAAATATCTTCCTCTATAGCTATGTCTTTTATATATTGCCTCTATTACATTCACTTACGTAATCCTCCATTTACTTCCGATTTAATTGCTATATCACGTACTTCCTCATGGTCTGTGCCAGTAGCTCATCGTCTCCCATGGCAAGTATTTCTTCCTTATCAGCCCACTTATAGTCACAGGTTTCCCCTTCCTGGAGAATAACGCTTTCCTTGTCACAACTCGTGATGCATACAAATGCATAATATGCGCTATGTGTTTCATCATTGACAAAACGTTCCTTTTCTTCGAGGGTATCAGCGATTATTCCCGTTTCTTCTCTCAGTTCACGTAATGCACCCTCAATTGCGGATTCCCCTTGCAATACCGAGCCACCCGCAGTTGCTTCCCAGTACAAAGGATAAGCCTTACCGGGGGAACGTCTCATCAGCAGGTATTGGCCATCGACATGACGCACAAGTATAAAGACCACCATGTGATAAATCCCCTTGGGTATGCTGCTCTCCTCTCCACGGATAAGTGTAATGCCTTCTATCTTCTTAAAATTTTTGTCATATGCATCCCAAAGTTCCATTTTCTTCTTCCTATCAAAGTCAAAGTATAATTTCTGATTAAGCAGAACAATCCCTATATGCACTTACAGAAATCCAATCTGTGTATTATGCGTCAGTTTCTTCTTCCCAGCCTTTGCATACATCACACCAGCCTTGGGCTTTTGATGCTGATTCCAGCTCATCAAGTGTCAAAGCTACAGATGTAAATTGATCACCGGCCGCAGGATGAACTATCTCAAATCTTTTCATAGATACGTCAAGCCAGATTGGTATATCTTCTTTTACAGCGAATGGACATACTCCTCCGGGTTCATGCCCGATAAGTTCATTTACAATATCTCGTGTAACCATATGTGGCTTAGTGTGGAACTGGCCTTTAAACTTAGAGCTGTTAACCCTGCCATCGCCTGCCATTACAACAATCACAGGTTTACCATCCACAATAAAGGATAAAGTCTTTGCTATTTCTGCTTCTGAACAACCTATCTGCATAGCTGCATGCTCAACTGTATCAATAGTTTCTGCATGAACCGTAATATGCGATTCCAGCCCTTTTTCTTTTAAATACTCTCTTACCATTTCCGCTGACATTATTAATTCTATTCCTCCTCATAACACCTACTGATTTAATTGTATCTCATACCAATATTAAAATGATCTAATGATGTGCATTATTTATTGATACTACGGTAGATCTTCGTCAGTAGATTCCTGCCTGTATTTCTCCGCCTTACCGGTCACATCCCAGTAAAGAGGAATTCCATCAATATATTCATATACTATATCGCCCTCTTCCTCAATATATTCCCAAGAATCTTTCTTTATGATCGGATCTGGATACTTCTCGGTTCCGTTCACTGATAAGTATTCAAGTTTGGCATAAAACATTTCTATTCTTTTATCTACATCGGCATTAGTAAATTCCTCGGATTGTATGAGTGCCCTAAGAATGTCCTCAACATCTTTACGCCTATCTTCAAGCTCTGCTATTTCCTCTTCAGACATTTTATCATAATCGTATACAACATAATCTTCTATATCCGGTCCGTAAACAGGTACAGGCATATTATCCTCAACGTTTACAGTTGTACTTTCAGTATCGGATTCCGTTCTTCTTTCAATATTTTCGGTTGTTCGTTCGGATTCCGTCATCATTTCATTTGGCGGGCCATAAACTCCATCTGCAATATTCTGCTGTTCTGTAACTGTTGCTGGAATAGGTGCTCCGTATACATCAGGTTCTTCATTCCTACCACAGCCTGCTACACCAAATAGTGTTGTTGCAGCAAGTCCTATTAAAGCAGCTTTCTTCTTATTAACCTTCATCGAATATCCTCCCCATAATCCAATGATCTTTATATATGAATCACTTAAATATTATAGAAGAATTATTGTAAAAGGTAAAGAATCGCCTCTTCAAGTACATAGTCAGTTTCAGGATTCTCGAACAACTTAACCGCCTCGTCCCGATCATAATCTATCATGTAATCCATCTGGATTCGAGTATGATAATCAGCACCTACATCTACATTTGGCAGTCCATTTTTGTCAGATTCAGGAATGATAGGAAATCTTATTGAATATTTACTGTCCGTAAGGACTGCTGAGCCTCCGGTCGCTTGAGCTGCTCCCCATGTTGATGTACTGCCCATGATGATTACATTTTTACCATTAGCCAGATAGTAAGTCATTAGCTCACCGGCACTGCATGTTTCACCATTTACAAGAACAACAACTTTCATATCGCTGAATGGTCCCTGATCTTCTATAGGCTTTGCAGTAGATGCAACAATCACTTTTCCATCCTTATCATATTGCAATTCACATGGAATATCCCCATCTACAAATAGTGATGCGACTGTTCTGGACTCAAATCCATAACCACCGTTATTGTTTCTGATATCAAGGATGATACTGTCAACTCCTTCTTTTTTCATTGCCTCAATCCGTCTATACAGATCATCGTGTATTTCCTTTGAAAAGCTTGACAGTGTACATTTAGTATTGAACCACGGATCAGTTGAATACTCCTCGTCACTAATTCTGATATATCCAATATTTCCATTAATTATTCGATTAGAATAATTTCCGCCCTCGATCACATTTGTATCGAAAATGATATCGAGGGCTGCAGTTCTTCGATTAAAATAACTTCCGTCAGCGGTAAGTATTACAGTTTTTTCATCACCTTTATCATTTATAAAAGTTACTTCAACCTCATCCCCACCTTGTCCTGCAAGAAATATAGGCTCTGCAATATGTATATTTTCCCAGGTTTTAAATTCATATGAAGCATCGAGACACAGCACCTTTTCTGTCGCTTCATCCACCGGTATACCATTCCATTTTGTAATAACTGTACCGTCATGAATTCCGTACTCTGTGCAAACACTCTCCGGATCAACCAGAACAGCTATCACTTCACCTGTTGAACAGCGGAACATTGAGAGACCGTAGTCATTTCCGGCAAGCTGGGATACAGCATTATGACGTGTTGAAAAATCGCCGCGAACACCAACATGTCCATCGTGAAATTCATTTGTGAATTCATAGAGCAGCTGAATATACGCATTTTCGTCGCCGCTTTTCTCAATTTCTTGCATCCTTGGTATGTACTTCTCTCGAAGCATGTCATAATCAATCTGCTTCCAATCACTCAGTACATACTCCTGCTCCATATAATCTATTGCACAGCTGAAAGAATCAGTCCATCCAAGCTTCGAATAATTCCCAACGTTTGGTCTTAGAAGAACCGCCCATATCAGTACAATTTCAACTAAAAGAAGCACTGTCGAAAATACACTTATTATCACTCCATATGCAACAAATGATCTTTTAAGTAATACTGCGAGTCCCCAGAGAGCTATGAATAGCGAAATAACACCGAATATTGTATATCTTTCAATCGTAAGCTCCTTATCGCCCTTATAATAAACTTGAGACATATAGATTATATAGACAACTAAAGGTATGAGTGTGAGCCCTGCCCAGATTTTCCTATGTTCTTTCATAAAATGATGCAGTATAAATAGAAGTGCTATAGCACTTGGTAAAAATATATACATAAACTGCATAGTTATATCCATCTCATAGATAAGACCATATAAAACCTTCATATTTCTCAGCTCCTTAATAATATCGATATAGATTACTTATAAAGTAAAAAAGTGACAGCAGAGAATAGTCTCTACTGTCACAAATACTATCATTCAATAATCCGGTAATCTTTGTCGATTTTTTAATTCTTTTTAGAATTTATAAAAATATACTTAGAAAATGATATCCTTTTTATTCATCGATAACTAACCCGGAAGATCGGACATTTACAGCCAGCTCAACACGATTCTTAAAGCCTGTTTTCTGCATGAGGCTCTTTACATGAGTCCTCACAGTCCACCTGCTCATATTCAGCATATCAGCAATCTCCTGATCTGTGTAACCATATACCACCTTCCGCAGTACATCCAGTTCTCTTGGCGTAAATTCATCGCTGGATGCATTTCCTATGGAAAGTACAGGCGTCTCTTCCGGATATACTATCTCTCCTGCGAGAACCTTCTCGATAACTTTCATAAGTGGCAGAGCTTCATATTCTTTGTACCACATTCCTTCTGCCCCGGCTTCTTTGGCTTTTTCAATATATGAAACTTCCGGCATGCTTGTAACAAGTATTATCTTTATCCGAGGATGCTCTCTTTTAATCGTAGCAGCGGCTTCTATTCCGTTAAGACCTGCAGCCATTACAATATCCATTATTATCAGGTCGAGTTCTTTGCTCCTCGCAAAACTTACTGCTATCTCAGCATTTCCTATTGAATCAACTATCTGATAATCAGGATTCTCAGATAGACTTGTTTCAAGTGCTATCCTCTGCATCTTCTGATCATCAACTATAAGTACTCTATATGCCATTTCTATCCCCTCATTTCAATGGTGAGCACAAATCTTGGGCTGCTCTCTACATTCATCTGCCATCCCTGTGCTTCTACTTTCTTTCTAAGATTCTTTAGTCCACCCTTCTCCTCGATTATCTCGTCCGGACTATCGCCATCATTTGTTAATGTAACTGTAAAACTTCCATTGGTATTTACTGCCCTGACTTCAAGTGATTTTCCTTCGGCATGCTTAACCATGTTGCTGAGACATACTGTCATAGCCTGGATTACAACATTTCTCATCTCATAATCTTCAGGAAGTTCGCCATCGATATCTATTCTGAGCCCGAGAGCCTCTGCACTTCGGATAATATCGTCATAAGCGTCTTTAGCGAGAGACGGTACATTTTCCTCTACATAGGAAATGTTTCGCTCCCATATAGATAAGAATTCTCTTCTCGTTTCATCATCAGGATTCTCCATATAGGCTTTCGCGGTAAGGAGAGCACGTCCCCAATCGTCGTGCAGTCTTATCTTCGAATTGAGTATTTCCTTCTCAATATTGAGTGCGTCGATCTTCTCACCGAGAGCCTTAAGGCGTGTTCCACGGTATCTTAATCTTTCTTCCATCTCCTCGAGCTCGTCGATAAGTGCAAACTCTTCCGTCACATCAGCTGCCAGAACTTCATATAGTCTCATTCCATCGGTTTCAATAAATGTTCTTCTGAAACTTCTTACATTTCCGTCAGGGAGCTCATATATAGGATTATCGCCCTCTTTAATACAGGTTCCCAGCTCCGCTTGTCCTTCTGACAGGATACTCCATAGATTACGACCGTCTGTCAGACTCTGTCCGGTAAGACTTCTCCACACCTTTTCCATACTTAGATTATGAAGTTTAATTCTTCCGTCCTCAAAATAGCAGCATACACCTGTGACAAGTCTGTCCACTGATTCCTTGACCGAGTTAAGATCGATACGTCTTTTTCTGTTTCTTATGCCGACCACAAGCTGTACAAAGGTAAGAACCGTCATAATTCCCAGAGCCACTGCGATTCCAATAACATATTTCATTCCCATTGCAAGGAGGATTCCCTCTTCTGCAAAAATTGTAATAGAAAAACATATAACAACGGGAACTATCAGGAGACAGATCTCTGGATAGCCCTTCCTGCTTCTTACAGCCTCAAATAGTCTATAGACAAAACTAAGGAATAGAAATGATGCCCACAGGAAGAATATCCCTCTGAGGATCATCAGGTTATATGGAATATTCACTTTTAAGACCGGCATTATCTGCATATTATATATGTTATCCCTTCATCCTTATCGAAGGACATTTCAAGTCCATCAGTAAACTTACCTTTTAATGTTTCTATAAAATCATCGTCCACAAGTCTGTCTATCATTAACTTCATGGTTAGATCAGCAGAATTCGATACATTTACCATGACATTACATTTCATACTGATAAGTTCCGAGGAAACCACATGGAATATCTCATACATTCTTATCAGCTTTTCTGCGGAGACTTTTCCCTTGCCGTCCATCATGACACTGCACTTAATACCTGCCAGTGACAGATAGTACATTGATTCTCGAAGGGAGTATTCCAACTCCTTCATATCTATCTCGGGAGAATTATGTGCCAAAATAGATAGGTTAGAACGCCTCTTTATAAATGCACCGAGTACGGCCGCTTGTCTGATAAGAGGAAGTTCATCGGAGCAATTCTGACGTATTTCTGTAAGAAGCTTTCTGAGGCTTCTTATCTCCGGATTCACAGAATCATACAATTCATCATATAGATTCCTGAGAGACTCCAGTTCTTCTCTCTTACTGCTCATCTCCTGCTCGAGTTCAAGCAGCTCGTTCTCATCAGCAAGCTCTTTTGTGACCTCAGTCAGGGACGCCTTTATCTCCTTTACAGATGAGATATCATCCTGCCAGACAACTTTACCGGCTCTGATATCCTGTTCGGTAACTCTCTTGTTATCGTTTTCTTCATTAGGAGTATAGTTCTTTGTGCTGTATACCATACTGCCGTTTCTGTCACTTATATATGCATCCAGCATCGACGCTTCGAATATCTTTCCGTAGTCTGAATTAGTCGGAATCAGCCCTATCTGGATACAGCTTTCCCAGAATGCAATATAGAGAAAAATATATATCTCCTGAAGATTATAGAGTTTTGAACCAAACAGCTTCGGAGCACCACCGCAGACAAAGTATACAGCGATAAGCAGAATTCCGAAGACCAGAATAATTATAGGAATATATGCCATCCTTCTGCTTGTTGAAAGGCGGCATCTGTGCATCAGGATAATAAATGCAGCTATAATAGATGTAAGTGAGAAAAGTACAATGATATAGTATCCCGGACCAAAGCTATAGCTGAAGTTGTCCGGATTACTATCTTCAATTTTTAAAACAAAATTATGAAATGTATTTGTAACTACAACTGTACAAAGAATGATTCCCACTATCCAGAGTACCGTTAGCAGAAAACGGGTTTTCTCGCGGTTATATATTCCTACCATTAAGGCCGCGTTCAGTGATACAAGTGGGATAAATATTAAAGGAATGTAATTCATATATCTCAGCAGTTCATTTGGTCTCTCATACATTCCAAAAAAATTCCATCTTGCCAGACGCAATATGAAAAGTAAAATAAGTGACAATATGCCGATCAGAAAACATCTTCGCATACTGTCATCTATAACCCTCTCCTTTATAGAGAGATACCATACAACAACAAATCCCATGTACGAAAATGAGATGATATCATGAGAACTACCCGGAATAAATGTGTTCAGGTAGTTATATAACATTATGATCATAAATGCCGCAATATAAAGCTTTATTCTTTTTCTTTGAGTATTACTGATCATAATAAACCTCGAAATAGTGTTATATATCTATTTTATAATAAAGAGATGTGACAGTCGAGCGGATAACCAATCTCAACTGTCACATTATAACATCATTTTGATTATTTAATTACTCGCTCTCGTACTTTTCTTTCTGTTTATTAAACTCATCTATAGCCTTATGATCTCCACAGGCATTTGCAGCATCTTCCAGAGAATCAAAGTGATCAGGTGCAAGCGAATGTACTGCCTTCATAGCGCATCCTCTGGCAAGCCAGTTTACATCCGGGTCTGCTATTACATCTGCCATTATTGCAGTAAATTCATCAGGATCGAAATATGTAGCATTTGCATACCAGTCATTGTCAGCTAATGCCTTTTCAGATACTGTATCGAAGGCTCCAATTCCATCCCATGCAGGAATATCCTGATTACGTGGAGTCTTTGAATAATAATCCATAGTAGCTCTGTAAGCTGCTTCACTGGTTTCCTTATGGAATGGGAAGTCAAGCCACATATATGAAAGACCTCTTATAGCCGATCCATGAACCTTAGCCTGTGAAGGATCATTAAGAATCTCGACTATCGGCTCAACTACTGCATCATCATGAAGCTTTCCGGCATATTCTACTGCACATTTTCTGACATCTTCATTCTCATCATGCATCATTTCAATTATCTTTTCTACAGTTCCGTCTACGCCTTTGGACCATGTATTTCCGATGGCTATCGTTGTCTTCTTTCTGATCAGCGGATTCGGATGCTCTGTCATCTTATATATAAACTCAGCAACCTTTGGATCCTTAGCCATTTCATTTGTCAGGCCTTCTACAGCCTTATATAAACAGTACTCATCAGTTTCTGTCTCAAGAGCTTTAACAAGTGCATCCACATTCTTGTCTGATGCTCCAAAGAAGCCTGATACTCCACCGTAACCCACACCTCTTACCTGAGGATATTCACTGGTTACAAGTCTGTCCATGATACGATGAGTGCTTCCACCCTTACACTGCTTCAGTGCTTCATAAGTTATGCTGTTAAAATACGGCATTTCCAGCTTGTCATAATCAATATCAACGAACCTGTATGTATCAAGCAGCCAATAATACTCATCATCAGTAAGTGCCTGAGTATCCTGGATATTCGCCATTGCGAGAAGATCTTCAGCAGTCATAGAATCATACTTCTCTTTTGTAAGCTCTCCTGAATCAGCTGTTGCAGTTTCCTCAGTTACTGCCTCAGTCGCCGCTTCGGTAGCTGTCTCTGTCGCTGCCTCTGTTGCTGTTTCGGTCACAGCCTCTGTTGCAGCTTCAGTTGCTGCTGCCGTTGTTAACGCTGCTGTCGTAGCTTCGGTACTATCACCGCATGCCGAAAGTGATGCAGCCATTGCGATAACTAATACCCCTGTTAAAAGTCTTTTTTTCATACTCAATCCCTCCGATATAGAATAGATATTACATAAATTATTACTTTACGGAGATTCTATCATATCTATCGAAGGTCCACATCGCCACAAATAGCGATTTTGAATGAATATAAGCAATCCCCCACCTCTAAGTCATTAAGACGTAGGCGGGGGATGCATGATAAAACGATTCTGTAAAACAAAGAATCTAGCGAAGTTTGTAACCGCAGTTTGAACAGAAGTTTGTTCCTGTTGTTTTGGTACCGCAGTTAGGACAGTAATTTGGATAAACGTCTTTTATAGGATTTTCCATTGCCGGTACAATACCACCGGAATTGCCGAGCATTTCCATAGCTTTCTGCTGCTCTTCTGCCATTTTAATTGAAATATCATTGGAGGACATTCCTTCAATTATTTTCGTTTGTTCCAAATTTCTTATCATAGCCATGCTGGCTTCATCAGGTACAATTGAATTGATATTTAAACTATGCACTTCAAATCTCTGCTCTGTCAATTTCTGAATGCAGGCTTCATTAATAGCCGGTATCTCATTTGCATAATTATCATATGATAAATCAGGCTTACTCTGAAGATAATTAATAACAGTCATCTGAATTACCTGCTTAGCAATCTTGACAGTGCTGTCATTCATATCCCAAACTGTATGAGATACATCTGCCTGACCACTTGCAATATAAAACAGATGAACATTGTTCTTGTCAAAAATCGGAATACGCTCTGAAAAATCGATTACTAATGAATTCATATATGTTCCCCCTTTTATGAATATGTATCGTTCCATTATGACATTTAAAACGATCGTTTTAAATATTTAGATAATATTTTTATAAATTATTAGTTATTTCGTTATCAAAAAATGTTTTAAGTGCATCATACATCTGATCCAAATGCTTTGTGAAGCAATGATCATCTCCCTTTATCGGAATTAATTTAGCATTATTATATAGCCTCTCGGCCTTTTCTGCATATGTAAAAGGAACTACATCGTCAGCATCGCCGTGAATGATCAGAACAGGTCCTTTATATCTAACAATCTCATCTTCAACATGAATTGTCTGAGCAACACGAATATAATCTCCGGAGAGCTCTATATCGCCATTGGTCAGTACATCGGGGATATGATCCGGATCAAATGGAATGCCGAGTATATTTCCCTCTCTAGATATTTCCGGTATCATCCATGCCGGAGATAATGGGATTATAGATTTAAAATCGTCAGGACACATTCCGCCGATAAGCATCGTAAGGAGGCCTCCCTGGGAATGCCCTGCAAGATATAAGTCGGTTACAAAATCAAGGGATTTTGAATATTTAACCACAGAAAGTGCGTTTGTAACCCATTTATAAAGGGTATGATTTTTGAATTCTCCGTCACTTTTACCGTGACCATACATTTCAACCCTTAATACAGATACTCCTGCATCATTAATTGCCTTCTGAGCGGAAATTATATGATCTTCCTCCATATGACCTGTAAAACCATGAATTAAAATGCAAAGAGGTCCTTTATCTGCTCCCTCCGGTCTGTCAAGCTTTGCATGAAGCTTTATTCCATCACTGTCAATATAAAACTCTTTCATTGTGTCTCCTTTATATATTTTATTGCATTATCAATCCTTATCGGAAATCGGCATTCCGAGAAGCTTCCTTACTGACTTTATATTAGAAAATATAACAGTAAATGTTATTATCCATATAAACTTTAGTATGATAACGATCGGCAGGTAATAATTCTGATTTGATCCATCTGGAAAAATCTTATCCAGTAAAGTCATCCATTTAAATGTATTTAGTTCTATGATATGTGCTATAAGAAAGATGAGGCTGTTCTTTCCTAAAAATGAAAGCGGTACAGCTAATATCTTTATCTTTCTTTCAATCAACATAGAAATAAGTATAATGAAAAGACATCCACCCAGACTTCCTATAATATCAATAAATCCTCTTCCTATATCGCAGTGTACAAGCCAGAAGCTTTGAAAATCTCTGATAAAAGACAGCCAGACAATTATCAAAAGAACAGATCCGAATATTGCAGCTTCTTTGGATACACTGGAAATAAGCTGTTTATTTTCTTTGATAAGATATCCAATATAAAGAAAAAGCAGCGCTGTGTAGCCTGCCTGGATACTGAGCGGAAACCAAAAAAACTTATCTCTTGTGAAAAAACCCAGATAGAAAATAATAAATACAGCTGCTACCCTTAACCATTTGTTTATTTTTGATATGCTTTTCAGCATGATCAGCGCCCAAAAAGTCGCCAGAAGAAACCATATTGCTCCAATGCCCTGAATCTGAAAAGGTTCCTTATATGAATCGCCTGCTCCATATATAGAAGCAATAGACCATGTCTTTAAAACTTCAGCAAAGCCTTCACCTTTCTGAAATATAAGATTCATCATTAACGCAGAAAGAATTACACATACACATGCAATTATGTAAGGAACGATCAGAGTTCTTACTTTTTTCTTAACAAAATGGGACATCTTATCATTCGTATTAATGAAAAATCCGGATATTATAAAGAATATAGGAAGATGATAAGTAAAGACGACTCTGTTAATATTATTGAGCCTTAAATGACCGAGCACTATGGAGACCATTGCTATTCCACGTGCTATATCCAGATATACAAGTCTATTCTTCTTTTCCATATGGATTATCTGCTTCCTATAGATTTAAATTGTTGCCGAATACATTACTCATAATGCTTTAAGTATACGTATCCGAAATTTATATATTACTGCCCAGCCATATTCTGCTGACAAGATCAACAATGAAAAGAACCGCAATTATAATAAATATAATATTATGAATCTTAGATTCTCTTATCTTATCCTGAAGCTTTATAAGCACCGGATGTATGCCGCATATAGCTGCACAGATCATAACACCAAACATCAAACTCGGTACAAGTGCAATCCTGCCGTCAAAATTCAGAAAATAGCCTGTATAATCCCACATCTGATTACCTCCGGCTGCATCAATTAAATAGCTGGCTGTAAGTTCAGCGATGGTTGCAATCAATGTACCGACCAGAAAGACAGGAACAAATTTTTTGATTTTTAGAAGTTTGAATATTCCGAATATAATAAAGAATCCAATTCCATATATCGGAAGCCAGGGACCAAAGAGGAATCCTCTGTTTATAAAACCTCTATGATGATATATCATACAACACCAAACTGATTCATAAACCCATCCGATAAAACAATAGATCAGAAAGTATTCAGCATAATCTCTGAAAATATCCCAGAACTTTGATTTCATTTATGATTCTCCTGAACTAAGTTAAACTCTTTTGATAATTAAATAATACAAATTAAATCCTTCTCATTATATCAGAAACAATTACTATTTTCGATGCCAATATAAAAAGCCGATACAGCTAATGCTGTACCGGCTGATTATTTAATAAAATGCTTTGATCATAGATCAGACAGATGATTGATAATTATTTATCATCTCTATTCTTTCTGCGCTTATATACTCCGAATGCTACAATGTAGATCATTGCTATAAGCATGAAGATCATAGCGATAACTCCCATGAAACTATCACCTGTTTTTGCAGAAGTATCCTTTTTAACAGTCTGTGACGGTGTTTTAGGATCTGTAATAGTTATAGTTGTTGTATCTGTCTTTGTTTCTGTTGTATCTGTTACTGTAGTTGATGAACCTGATGTCTGTGTAGTTTCCTCAGTCTTCGGCTGTTCGGTCGTTGTTTCCTCAGTCTTCGGCTCTTCAGTTTTTGGCTCCTCAGTCTTCGGTTCTTCAGTTGTTGTCTCTTCAGTTGTTGTCTTTTCAGTAGTCTTCTTTTCATAAACATCAAAGATTTCAACTGTAGAAGTCTTATCCTTATCTACCTTTACACCTGTTATGTTGCTTCCCTCAGACGCTGTTCCACCGTTAACCTTATGAGTAACAGTTACTGTAAGTCCTGAAATATCATAAAGGGTTTCAGTAACACTATATGTCTTAAGTACATCAAGATTTTCAATAACTGCTTCGAATGTTCCATCCTGCTTTTCTGTAAACTTAGTTGTATCACCGAGTTTACCTTCCCAGACAGTCTTATTATCTTCGTCAGTTACTGTAAATGTAAGATTTTCCTTATCATGTTCTGTTATAGGACCTGAAATAGTTTTAACAATCTTGATAGAACCTACATCCTGTACATAAACGTCCTTGATTGCAACATTGGTAGTTTCATTTCCCTTAACATTGAAGGATTCGGTAGAAGCTCCATTCTTCTCTTCAGCACCGTTAATGCTGTATGTTACGGTTTCTGTAAGACCGGTAACATCATAGAGAGTCTCTGTTACTTTATAAGTCCTGTCAATATCAAGGTTAGAAATCAGAACTGACTGATATGATCCGTCTCTTTGTAATTCAAACTTTGATGTATCACCGAGTCTGCCTTCCCAGACAGTCTTATTATTATCATCAGTTACGGTAAATGTAAGATTTTCTTTATCGTTTTCCGTAATAGGACCGGTGATAGTCTTTGTAATTCTGATAGATCCAACCTGCTTTGCATAAGTATTGCTTAAAGAAACTAATGCAGGATTATTTGCGGTATTGTTTCCTGTAACCGTTACATCAGCTGATGTCTCAGTAGTAAGATTAAGGAAATTATACTTATTTATTGATGTTGATAATTCGGAAACTCTATAAGTTCCAAGCTCAAGATCATCAATCTGCTTATAGCCGTCAGCCTTAATGTCAGCATACTTAAAAGTTGCAATCGGACTGCCCGTTACAGAACCTCTGGCGTCAAGCTTATAAACATTAAATATTATATTATCCGCAAGTGAATTATCATCGAGTCCGGACAAAGTCTTTGTGAATCTGAGTGATCCTAACTTCTTGGTATTTACTACCTTAAGAAGTGACTTATTATTACTGTCAACTTCAACCTTTGCATTTACAGCATTACCCGGTGTCAGTTCAATCTCTCCGGCTGTGTTTACGGTAAATGTTACAGCATCATTTCCAAGTCCTTCATAGTTTTCAGGTGCATCTGTTTCCTTTAAACTATAAGTATTACCCGGAATAACATCAATCCTTGAAGCTGTAGTACCTGATTTCCAAGTAACAACATTTCCCTCATTATCACTTATTACAAGTGTTGCACCTGAAAGTGCATCACCATTTTCATCAACTTTAAGTATCTGAATAGTCTTTGGTTGAAGCTTGTTACTGATATATAAATCATAACTTGAACGGTCTGCATCAATCTGATTAAGTGTATATGTCTTACCGCCATATGTAACTGTATCATTAAGAGTAACCTTCGAATCCTTGAAAGCATAGAATCTTATTGTGCTGTCTTTAGTATAATTCTCAGGAGCTTTTGTCTCTTCGAGCATGTATATTACACCCTTATCAAGGCCTTTAAAGGCTGCAAGTCCGAGATCTGTATTATCAACGTTTATACCGTTACCGGTGGTTTTTGTATATACAGTATCTGTTGCAGTTAATGTTGAAAGTCCGCTCATCTTGGTAAGTTTAAATTCTGCGCCACCGAGAAGTGCAGTTAAGTCTCCGTCTTTATGTTTATAAACATCTAAAGTAGCCGGATTCTTATCGGATACTGATGTACCTGCATAAGAGAAAACATCTTCTTTGAATTTAACTCCATTAGTAACTGTATGTCCGCCCGGATGATCGGCATAAAGCTTAACATTATTCCAGCTATTTTCATATGTAAGCTTATCCGGTCCGGGATCAAGATTTACACGACATGTATAATGAATTACATATCTTGTCTTATCCTGTAATCTAAAAGTCATCTTTCTGGATGCTATATCATATGTAAATATGCTTGAATCAGCTATAACACCATTAATTTCAACAGAATCAATAACAAGATCATATACATCACTCATTTCATCTTCGAGGATGATCTCATCTGTCTCTTCATCCATATCTGTAGCTGCATTATTAACATTTATTACGAAATAAGCATATGGAGCTGTAAGAGCTGTATAAGTAACTCCTTTTTCAAGCTCATTAGCAAGTATATAAGACTCATCTGCAGATACATCCATGATCTTATTATCATCGTAGTAAATCTCTGCTTTATTTGTGTATGTATGTTTTCCCGGTGCTTGCTTAGTTACCTTTGTATTATACTGAATATACATAATCTTTTCAGGAGTCTTAAGAGTTTCAATCAGATCTGCAGAAAATCTGAAAACTACTTTAGTTGTTCCGTCAGCCTGAGCTTCTTTACTCTCGATAGAAATCATTCCCGGAACAACAGCTCCTGAATCGTAATCTCTGCATACTACAGAATCATCAATAAGCGCAAGATTTTCAGGAATATAATCAACTACATATCCGGTTCTGTAATCAGTACCGGCAATATTCTTAAGTATTACCTGCCAAGCAAGAATACCTAATGTAAGATTATGATTAGGTCTGGATGCCCATTTATCGATTGCTCCTGTGATAGTACCTACGGTACCCCAAGATCTGATATCATCACCGTCCGGAGCTTTCTGGCACTGATCACTCTTAACAGTTGCTTTATTTGAAACCTTTCCGGGATATCCGGTTGATGGATATAATCTATCCGGATCGTTCTTTGCTATAAAAGCATTTGCGGTATCCATACTATACATATCTCTATCAATCAAAATAAGATATGTTACCCAGATTTCTTCACCGTCAGCCATTGCCGGAATTTCGGCATCAATATGATCAGATTTTAACTGATAGTCTAATGATACAAATGTAGATGTATCAATAGGTTTGCTAAAGTTTGAATCAGAGTAGAATTCAGGTGCGGTTAAAAGTGTCATACCCGGCCACATCTTATCTCTGAATACTATATTATCGTTAGGACCGGTTGATTTGATCTGTATTTTTGTTCTGTATACATGTGTCTTATCAACATCATCAAGTCCGAGACTTGTCGGAACATCTGAAGGTGATACTCTAAATATACCCTTTACAATTTCAAGTTTACTTGGAGATTCTTTGGGAATTAAATGAAATGTAATATCATCAATATCCGGAAATTCATAGGTGATATTTTTATCTGTTTGTCCACCGTTCTCATCATTATTGATGTAACTTTTCATTGTTAAAGATCCATGTCTGTTTTCATCTTTTATACGAAAACTTTCATCTGTATATTCGATGGATACCATATTATTTGATATGGTGTATTTACCTACAGCAACGCCTTCATTATTTACAAGATTATCTGTAACATCTGAAAAAAGGATTCCGGTAGGTAATTGATATGTATATACCTGTCCTGCAGGGATAATTAATTCATTTGGAAAGCTCCAAGCCAGTGTAACATGAAGCTCATCGCCGTATACTATCTCTGGTGGATTATCTGTATCAGCCCAAGGATACACTTTGGCTGAATGATTTGTCTCATCTTTAATTGATGAAATACTAAGATCGCTGGCAACTGAAGCAAGCTTTTTGCTTTCCAGAATTTCGGTATCATCAGCCATTGTCTTATCGTCTTTTACGATAACAGGTTTGATTTCTTCATCACTCTTTAAAGCATTTTCATTTTTAGCAGCTTCATCTTTTTTGCCTTCATTCTCTGCATTTTCGGCATCCTTTGATACAACATCTGTATCCTGAGGTGCAGTCGATGTTTCATCTGAAATAACTGATGTTTCTGTAGAATCGTTCTTTGAATCTTCTGTCTCATTCACATCTTCCTGTGATACATTTTCCGAAACTCCCTGAGTATCCTCATCATCAGATACAACGTCAGTTTCTTCAGTTGATTTTTCGGCATCAGTCTGAGTCTGAATTCCTTCATCTGCCCTTACCTTGAAGGTCAAGTTTCCCGGGTAGAAAAGAGAAAAGACCATCGCCAGTATCAAAATGACACTAAAAAACTTTGAAGCTCCCTTCATCTTCATAAAAAACCACTCTCCTTATTTATTTATAGATTTAATAGTGTGCTGTAAATTAATTTTCCTTTTTTAACGGTGTAATTTTAACACTTAATAAAAAATAAGTATATGTAAAAACTCAACAATTTATATAGACAAATATCACAATTTGTATGGCACGTTTAAACAACTACTACATTTCGTTCACATATATGTCACACTAATGATAAATATATGTTTTTACTTATATTTTTCTGATAAATAAAAAGCATCAATTCCAATATTAAAAAATCAGAATTGATGCTTAATGATTTTAGATATGAATCAAAAATAGTTGAATATTTCAAATACCGGCTGATGACCTTAGAATAATTATATCAGTCGATTACATAAACACTTTTTCTTGGTTCTATTCCGGATTTTGATTTTACCTTGGTATCTGATGGAATGCAGAAAGCGGGCCTTACACCACCCTCTTTGTTACCATCGATACTTGTTACTCCGCCGATACTGATTGATCCGTCTTTTGAAACACTGAATACTGAACTATTCCCCTGAAGTGCAGGCGATCTTGTATAGTATGAATGTTCCAATTCATCAAGTCCGTAAGCAATACGCGATTCCTTATCTTTAAAGAGTTCAAGCTCAATGCCTTCCTTGATCGCATAATTTTCCGGATCACCGCCAAACTCATACATTGATAACAGAAATATATTTCTGTTAATTTTCGCTGTCTGGGTTATGTGCTGTTCAATAGTGTTTGATGTAGCAATCTCCAGATTGCTGCTAACTATAATTTTTTTGATTGATTCATCATAGCTATCATATACTGTAGTTTCGAGATAATTATCAATCTGACTTCCGGAATAAAGTGAAGGACATTCCTGACCCTTTTTACTGAATGCACAATTATAATCTACATTTTTCCTGAGTAATAATGTTGATCCATTATAATCATCCGTAACTACTATATAAGGAGTATATGTTCCGTTTTCTTTGATATATACTTCATTTTTTGATCCGGCCTTATTATACGCAAGATCAGATACGGTTGATGCTGACCCTGCCGAATTTCCACAGGCAGTCAATAGAAGTAAAGATAAGATTAACCATATAAAATACTTTTTCCTCATAATCCCCTATTAAATCCTTTCCCTTACTTTTGAATTGATCTCATTATAAAGATCAGTTATGATTGACTGAATTTCAGAAAGTCCGTCAGCTATATTAACAAGTTTCTTTACACTCTTATCTCTGGTTGATATTTCTATCTGCGCATTGGCAATATTCTTTGGACCAACTGTTACTCTTACAGGAACCCCAAGAAGATCAGCATCAGCAAACATTACTCCGGCTTGTACACTTCTGTCATCATATATAACTTCTATTCCAGCTCTTTGAAGCTCTTCATACAGCGAATCCGAAGCTTCCTTACATAATTCATTATCTGCTCTCATACAGCATAAATGTACCTGCCACGGAGCGATTGTAATAGGCCAGATCGGACCGTAATCATCATGTTTTGCCTCTATAACACTTGCTGCAAGTCTTCCTACTCCTATACCATAGCATCCCATGATCGGTGTTTTAACGCTGCCGTCAACATCAGTATATGTCATTCCCATAGATTTGGAATATTTTGTTCCGAGCTGGAAAATATTTCCAACCTCGATTCCTCTCTTAATATTTATAGTCTTCTTACCACAACATGGACAGATGTCACCTGTTCGGATCTTGGATACATCAACATATGTAACATCACCTATATCTCTCTTGATATTCAGACCTGTATAGTGATAGTCGATTTCATTTGCACCACAGCATAAATTTTCAATTCCTTCAAGTGTTTTATCATAGATGATCCGGCATTTTGCTTCCTGTTTATATGGTCCGCAGAATCCGGCGCACAATCCGCATTCCGGAGTTATAACAGCTGCATGTACCTTCTCACCGAGAAGATTTGTAAGCTTGGTTTCATTTACCTCATAGTCTCCTCTTAAGAAAACAACAACATATTCATCAGTCAGATTTTTCTGATATATAACCGCCTTACATGACTCTTCAACCTTACTTCCCAGGAATGAGCAGACTTCTTCGATAGTTTTACAATCAGGAGTATTAACCTTCTTTAATTCACCAGCCGGAGAACATCCGCTATTATCAACAGTAGTATCAGCGGCTTCCATATTTGCACTGTAACCGCATTCATCACATATTACTATTGAATCTTCACCCGCATCAACAAGAAGCATATATTCATGTGATACACTTCCTCCGATCATTCCGGAATCCGACTTAACTGAAATAACTTCCGGAATACCTGCTCTTTCAAATATTCTGAAGTATGAATTAGCCATTACATTATAATACTTTTCAAGATCTTCCTGTGATGTATGGAAAGAATATGCATCTTTCATAGTAAATTCTCTCACGCGGATAAGACCTGCTCTCGGACGTGCTTCATCTCTGAATTTAGTCTGAATCTGATAGATTGAGAAAGGATACTTTGCATAAGAATTACCCCACTCTCTGACCATTTGTACAGCAGCCTCTTCATGAGTCATCCCCAGAACCATAGGAGAACCGGATCGGTCTTTAAATCTTAACAGCTCGTCTCCGACACTTTCATATCTTCCGGATTCCTCCCAAAGAGAGCCCGGAAGTACTACAGGGAAAAGAACTTCCTGAGAATCTGCAGCATCCATTTCCTCTCTGATGATGTTTTCGATTTTAGCTGTAACTCTTTTCATCGGTGGATATAATGAATATATTCCGTTTGATACATATTTTATATATCCGCCTCTTACAGAAAATGCATGTGAATCGATCACACAGTCCGACGGACGTTCTTTAAATCTTTCACCAACCATATTTGACAGCTTCATTTCTATACCTCTTGTTCTTTAAAAATTAGATTATATATATATAAATAAAAATTATAAATTCTTTATTTGTATACAGATATAATTACCTATTGATCATTCGGGCATAAACTCCAATACTTCAAAATCATCATTTTCTGTATCACTGTTATCCGTATTGAATTTATTGATGATCTCTACAAGATCGGAATACAGTTTTATTACTTTATCATGATTTTTATTTATTATATCAGTATCTTCTGTTTTTGCTGCATCCTCTAATTCGGCAGCAATTTCAAAAAGCTCCATCGCACCGATTGTTTTTGCGGTACTCTTAAGCGAATGTACATATATACCGTAATTCTTCCAATCTGTATTTTTATAACTGTTTTCAATATTGACTGACTTTGTTTGTGCCTCAGTTGCAAATGCGTCAAGTATTGAAATATATATATCAGGATCATCGCCACAATATTTGAGACCGGAATCCGTATCAATTCCTATACTGCGAAGCTCATGAATAAGTGTATCATCTGATTCTGCTATTTCAGCTTTATCATCAGTCTCATTACTATCTGGCCTTTTTACAAGCTCTATCTTATCAGCCGGAATATATTGTATTAACATTTTTTCAAGTTCTGTTCCATCAACCGGTTTAGTCAGATAATCATTAAATCCCATATTGAGATATTTTTCCTTTGCACCACGAACGACATCCGCTGTCAGACAGATAATCGGAGTTTCGTGGTTGAGTTTATTCTCAAGAGATCTGATTTCACACATTGCCTCAGTTCCGTCCATTTCGGGCATACGCTGATCCATGAGAATAATATCATATGAATTCTTATCAGCAAGTGCAATAGAATCAGGTCCGTTTAAAGCAGTATCAATCTGAATTCTGGTCTTTTTAAGCAGGTTTTTAACGACAAGAATATTCATTTCAGTATCATCAACTACAAGGATACGTGCTTTATCAGCATAGAAAGATTCTTTATAACCATACTCTTCATTTTCATTATGAAGATTATCATTGTAATCACCTATAGGCTGATCATTTTCGATTTTCTGCCATAGATAGAATGAAAATGTACTTCCCTTGCCATATTCACTGTCAACTTTAAGTTCACTGTCCATAAGAGCCAGAAGTTTGACCGTAATATTCATCCCGAGTCCGGTTCCTTCAATATTACGATTCTTAACAACGTCAAGTCTTTCAAAGGATTCGAAAAGCTTCTTCATATCTTCTTGTCTGATACCTATTCCGGTATCCCTGACCTCAAAGAAAAGCTTTATTTCTTCTCCATCGTCAGATTGTCTTTTTTCTTTTCCTTCTATATTAAGAATAACCGAACCTTCTTCTGTATATTTAACAGCATTAGTCAGGAGGTTCATTATAATCTGATTTATTCTTGTATCATCACCATATAATTCAGACGGAATATTCTTATCTATATTAAAAACCAGTTCAAGTCCTTTAGCATTAGCTCTTTCATATATGGAATTTCTAAGATATCCGATCTGTTTACTGACATTATATGTAACAGGTACGATATCCATCTTTCCGTCCTCAATCTTTGAAAAATCAAGGATTCCGTTTATCAGTTGAAGCAGATTATGACCTGACTGCTTAATATTCTTTGAGTAATCTCTTATTTCCGGATTATCTGATTCTCTAAGGATCATTTCATTCATGCCGATAATGGCATTAATAGGTGTTCTTATTTCGTGAGACATATCTGCAAGAAAACGGCTTTTTGCCGCATTTGCTTCATCTGCGGCAAGCTTTTCAAGCTTAAGTACCCGCTGCCTGTAATCCTGCTCCTGTTTACTGAGTTTATCAAGTACGCGTGCAAGAAAAACAGCTGCCAGGGTTCCGATAACAATGGAAATGATGGTTGCAATAACAAAACCTATCATCATTGAAATTACGCCTTCTGACAGTTTGTCTCTGTCTGTTGCAATACAAACATACCAACCGGTATTTATCATCCTGGCAGATACAATACCTCTGGTTATATTATCATAATCGGTAATATATACCATCTCATCTGTATGGTTTATTATCGCATCAACGAGTGGTTTATATGGTGAATTTTCAAAGCTTAATAAATGATGAGGTTTATCTTCATATTTGTATTTCTCATAAGGATGTACCAAAACCCGCATATTTTGGTCAAGAAGAAAGGCATAGCTGTCTGCTTCAATATTTGCATCACTTATCAATGAAACCAGTACATCTACGAAAATATCAGCCGCAAGTACTCCGAGAAGTTCACCATCTCTGTATACGGCTTTTGATATTGTTATAATAGTTTTCCGGGTATCTGAATCAAGATATGGTGTTGAATAAAAAAGCGTTCCTGTAAGCGCCGATGTAGTATACCATTCTCTCTCATGTACAAAATCCACAGATCCGTCAGCTATAAAATCCGATGCACATACCATTGTATTATCCGGATATGTAAAATATACATCATATATGTATCCGTTCTTGTTTAGCAGCTCATTACTATGTTTAAGATACGCATGAAAGGCATCATAACCTTGATCGGAAATGTTATTTACCGCTATTTCTGCAGCCATTGTATCGATAATAGTTGCATTGTTACTTATCCATGAGGAAAGCTCCAGAGCATATTTTTCTGCGGCAACATCATAGTTATCTTCCATTTGATCTATCAGACTTCTTTTGGCTCGCTGATAACTGATAAAAGATAAAAGTACTGAACTACCAAGCATTGCCAGAATTATCAGAATTGTCATTTTAGTTCTGAAACTCTTCATTCGAATTCCCTCCGGAATGTATCTTCACATCCGATACTGAATACTGTTCCAATAAAGCAAAAGAAAACCTTAAATATTTTGATCTATTGCAAGAGCAAACTGATCAGCACAAGAAGTACTCTTCATTCCGCACTTGTTTCCTCTAAGAATATCAGCCATTTCAGAAGCTTCCTTCCCCTCAACAAGCAGGCCTATGGCTTTAAGATTACCGTTGCATCCACCTGTGAATCTTACATTATGAAGCTTCTTATCATCATCTATATCAAAATCAATTTTCATTGCACATATACCTTTAGGGTTAAATGTTACGTGTTTCATAATTATAAACTCCTTCCGATCAGATCAGAGTCACGTTGAAAACTGATATTTCAGTTCAAGTGGATTTAAACCTCACTCTGATCATGATATTATAAAAAATATAGCTGTCTGAAAATCAAACAGCTATATTTTACCATATTTCCGTATTATTAACATTATAAATTAAGTTTCATGATATAAAGTCCGAAATATAAGATAATCTCATCAGGATTCACTATCAACGCTGCTGATAACAACCTTTCCGTCTATAACTTCAACCTTCACTCTTGAAGAATTAAGACCTGTCTGTTCTCTGATCTCATCTGAAAGCTTAAGTCGTCCGGCTTTATCAAGCACCGAGAATTCCTCATGTGTTTCAGGCATATCGAAGAAGTCACTGCTGAGATTTGAAATGTTTTCTCTATACTTCTCCTTCATAATCTTTTCTGTTGTTACACGTCCATCTGAGATCATAACAACTCGATCAACCTTATTTGCAAGGCTTACATCATGCGTTACTATGATAACTGTTATACCTCTTTCTCTGTTAAGCTTCCTGAAAAGATTCTGGATCATTTCAGATGTTTTTGAATCAACTGCTCCTGTAGGCTCATCAGCAAGGAGAATCTGTGGATCCCTTATCAGTGCAGTTGCGATTGCAACTCTCTGCTGTTCTCCACCTGACATCTCACGAGGATATGAATTGGCTTTATCTTTTAAACCTACTTCTTCAAGAAGCTGTAGAGCTTTCTTTCTTTTTTCGGCCTTTGACATCTTTTTTTCATAATACAGCTGGGATTCAACATTCTCGACAGCTGTCATATACGCAAAAAGATTCTGTGAAGACTTCTGCCATATAAATCCGATCTGGCGTTTTCTTAATTCCTCAAGCTGTTTATCAGTCATATGAGACAGATCTTCTCCGTCAATGATTATCTTACCGGCAGAAGGATGTTCCAATGCACCGATTATATTAAGAAGAGTTGATTTTCCGCTTCCTGACTTGCCGATTATAGCTATCAACTCGCCTTTTTCAATCTCAAGCTCTAATCCCTGAAGAGCCATAACCTCGACATCGCTGGTTTTATACAGCTTTACAAGTCCATCACATTGAATGATATACTTGGATGAAGCAGTTTGATCACCGTCTGATTGCTCACCATCTGTAAGCTCACCATCAGATTGTCTGCTTTCTAATTGGTTAATATCAGATTGAATATTAACGGTCTGTATGTTGTCTTCTGATGCATCATCAGTTAAATCGTTATATGCATCAGACACTTCAGACTGTCTCGTTATGAGTTCGGATGATTCATTTTGAACTGTATTTTTATTTTTGATATTTTTTTCAGTTTTCTTCTTTCCAAATTTCATATTATTCTTCCTGATCGTTAACTACAGCACTTGTAATTCTTCCATCACTCATTTCATATACAACATCGCCCATCTGCATAAGTCCGGGATCATGAGTAGTCATAACGATTGACAGCCCCTCTTTCTCTATCAGGTTCTTGAACAATGTGACTACCTTAATACCGTTTGCTGTATCAAGAGCTCCTGTCGGCTCATCAGCAAAAAGAACATCCGGCTTTGGAGCTATTGCTCTTGCAATTGCAACTCGCTGCTGCTCACCACCTGACATTTCATCGGGCGTATGCTTCATTCTTTCCTCTATACCGACAAGCCTCATGGATTCAATGATCCTCTCGTTTCTGTCACCTTCAAAATCGGCCAGTCTGAGAGCAAAATCAACATTTTCATAAGCACTCATTATCGGAAAAAGAGCAACGGACTGAAATACAAAGCCCATATGAAGCCTGCGGAAATCTTCCATCTGTATTTCCGAAAGATCCGAAAAAAATGTATCTCCCATTGAAACAGTTCCGCTCGTAGGTTTATCAAGTCCGCTAAGCATATTAAGCAATGTTGTTTTACCGGATCCGCTTCGGCCTTTTATAATAGTAAGCTTAGCCTTTTCAATCTCTACACTTACATTATCAAGTGCTTTAAACGGTTCAGCTTTACCGGTCTGATATACCTTTGTTATATTTTCGGTTTTTAGAATAATTCTATCTGTATCCATTAGATATAAATCTATTCCCCTTCTAAATGCTTATTCAGATTGTCCTGAACTATCTTATATCTTTCCCAATTATCCGAGAACAGTTCATTATAGCCTTCGTTTCCGCGCTCAAATCCTTTAAAATGGTTAGCTCCGATTTCTTTATTTATATTAATGAACGATCCATCCACTGCATTTATAACCATTACAGGAGAATTATAACCTGAGTATCCGCTTGCGATATCATATAAATATGCCTCACCATATTGATGAATATGCGTAAAAATATATGCCGGAACAAATGTATATTCATGATCATTCTTATCTGATCTGACCGGGAAGTGTACAAGCTTCAACTGGTTTAATTCAAGTGACTTTGCTGGATTTTCAACCGGAATATTCCAAGCATCGATATTATTTATATTTTCAACAATAATATTTTTTGCATCCTCGTCACTGATGATACTTACTTCCTGAGAATCAACAACATCCATTGGATTAACTAAGATTGCTCCGACAACGCCGTTATCGTTTACGGCAACCAGAATATAGGAATTTATGGACATCATGTCACAATTATCTGCACATGTATCTATATCATTTTCTACAATTCCCAGCGATCTGTTCTTCTCTCCTCCCATAGTAAACATTGCAGTATATCCCGAAAATCCGGACATACCCACCTTATAACTTGATTGAGGAAGATCAAGAGAACTGAATACTCCTTCATCTACACCCTTCTGACAGTAAAATCCATCAGACTTGGCACCGGAAAACTTATAATCTTCGAATCCGATTGAATCAACAAATTCCTGTGCGATTGTAACAAGATTTTCGGGTACATCACTGTCTTTACCCTTCCATCCGGTCGGAACTCTGTCAACGTAATATGTCATTCCTTCATCGTAAAAATCACTTTGATCTTTCTTACATAAACAGCAAACTCTTCCATCAAAAGCATATGTAATCGGTGCACCCGGATATTCTGCATAACTACGATTTCCAAGAATCATATAATACTCTTCACCGTTAATCTGACCTATATATCCGCCATATGAATAATCATTATCGACTTTTTCAGGTGCAGATTCTTTTTCAGCTTCAAGCTCTGAAATCTTATCTTTAATAACATTCAGAGTTTCCTGATAAGCATCTTCCCCGGGTGCCTCTTCGCCCGGATATTGTGAAAATGTAATTCCCGCTTCTTCACTCTCATACATTTCGAGAATTGTATTATAGAGTTCTATATCCGCATCAACTATCTTTTTTGTTCGTTCTTTATAATCATATACCTCAGTTGTATCTCCGAAAACCTGAGAACATAGGTTCTTAACAAATTCAGGATTATAATCATCTGTTTGTACGGTATATGTATGTATATTTTCTTCAGGTTTACCGTTAATCTTTACGTTAATATTAAAATCGATAAAATTGCTGCCGTCTCCTTGAATCTTTTCTTTCCATGTATATGGTTCAACCGTTGTTGCTTCAATACCGTTATTATTTTCACTTTCGACATTTGAAGAAATTTCAGAAGATGATTCGGTTGTAATATCAGACGATCCCGATCCGCTTCCTGAAGTATTGTCATCTATTATATTTTCAGCTTTTTTCTCGCATCCGGAACCTATAAGCAGTATAAATGCAAGAATTAGCGTGGCCATCGACTTTTTAATATATTTCTTTTTAATCATCTCATTCTCCCATTATCATTTTCATTATTCTGAATCTAAAATATAACGTTTCCATAATCCGGAATTTAAAGTTTCCTCTCCGACATTTCCGTTATTCCATCCCATCGGATAATCAGATAATTCCTTATCAACTTTTATACAGCTGCCATCAACCGCATTAATAAGAAGAAACGGAGTATATGAAACCCTGGATAAGCTTACACCATATAATAAAATACATGGAGTATATATATACTCATTCATATTATTACTTGATCTTATAGGAAAAGTAATAAATCTGTATTTATCCAACGAAAATGAATCAAATTCTGTTTTATCGGAATAGTTCCACAGATCTTTATTATCAACGCTGTATTCAACTGTTTTCTTTAAAGCATCATTATCTATTATTTTGTCAATCGGATCTGATTTGATCAGTTTTATAGGATTATATATCTGACAACCGATCAAGCCGGACTCATTGATCATAACATCAATATAAGATATATAATTATATGGATCTTTTCCGTTCATAAAATCATACATATGAAACGGAATACTATTAACATTATTATCTTCGATAAAATTCGCCATATTATTAAAGCGATATCTTAATACATAACCATCCTGCATTTTAAACTCATGCGGCTTCATCATATGATAATCTTTAATATATAAAAATCCTTCGTCAACACCGGAATACCATCCGAGATTTTTAGGATTATCATCATAAATATAATTACTGAATCCGAGTTTACTGATAAACTGCTCACCTTCAGAAATATATGAATCATCAATTTCGAGCTTATCTAAACCCTGCCCGTAAAAAGAAACTGCAGGAGATTCTTCAGTGGTAATATCACTATCAGGCGTTATTGTTGCAACACGATGATATATATCTTCAGTAAATATAGCTTTCAAGTCCGTTGGCATATATTCTACTTTATTGCCATTAGGATCTGATATATTATAATCAGAAAGTTTTGAACCATTATATGATGATTCAAGATCTTTTTTAATTATCGAGATGACTCTTCCGTTTATCTGATAAGTTACAGGTGATGAATAATACTCATCAAAACCTCGGTTACCGAAATACATATAGTATTCTTCTCCGTCTATCTTGCCGATATATCCCTGATATGAATAATCATTTTCAATATTTTCCGGAGCATCATTCATTTTTTGCTCAAGATAATCAATATCATTCTCTATAACAGCTCTGCTGAATTCACCATTATATGGTTCTTCCGTAAAAAAATTATTATCAGTATAACAATACTTATATGTCACCGGATATGAATGTTCCTGTTTTTCGGAAAAATCATAAAATTCAAGAGAATCATTATAAATATCAAGCTTATCCTCATACACTCTCTTAGTTGCATGATTAAAATCATATACTTCAACTTCACCCGAATCAAAGACAGCATCACACATACTGTGAATAAAGTCTTTATCAAACTCGTCAACCTGTACTGTATATGTATATAAGTTTTCAGCACTATGATCTTCAAGTGTAACATTAACATTTACACTTCCATATCCTTCACTACCACCGGAAAATGCATCTTCGAACTTTAAATCATCTTCATTATTAGATTCCGGAACATTGTCCGCTACAGTAGTACTTTCTTTATCATCGGTATTTTCCAGTGATGTATTGCTGCTGTCAACCTCATCTATTCCTTCAATAGAACCTGCTTTTTTTTCACAACCGGTAAAAAGCATAGACGATATAAGAGAAAAACATATTATTTTTTTTAGAGTTTTACTCCTCTGTATCATCTATATCTCCTTTATCGGAATTATCATCTGAAGTATCTGTTTCTGAATTATCAGACGTTGAATCCTGTGAGCCTTCGTTGTTTTCAGTATTTTCATTATCTTCACTTATTGATTTGTCCGGGTATTTTCCTGAATTAGATTCAAGTGACTGTCTGTCATTTCGTTTTTCAAATCTCATCCATCCGGCATTTACGAATAAATCAAATCCTATATTACCATTGTCCCAACCCATTGGAGGATCGGAAAGATTCTTATCAACATTTACAATACTGCCGTCAATTGCATTTACCAGCAGAAATGGTGTTGATTCAAGTCTGGAATCACCTGCAAATCTAAAGAATATGTAACAAGGTATCAAGGTATATTCATTTTTATTATTCTCAGATCTTATCGGGAATAAAATAAGTCTTGTCTCTGTTATATCAAATAGTTTGACCTTACTGCCTATCGGATTATTCCATAAATCCTTATAATTCACACTATCCCTTACAATATCCATAACCGCATCATTAGTAATAATACCGGATACAGGCTCAACCTTTGTTATATTCAGGGGATTAATAATCTGGCATCCTAATATGCCTGAATCATTGATCATTACATCAATATATGTTGAATAATAAAACGGATTTTCATCTTCGAGATAATTACTGTAATCTATTTCCGCTGTTCCGACTCCGAAAAATGGCTGCTTAATTCCAAATGTCAGAATCTGACCGTCCGGATAAGTCATATCACAACTCTGCATTTTATAATCATTAACAAAAAGAAATCCGTTTGTAATACCTGTACCCCAATAAAGGGTTCCGACACCGCCGGTAAATTCATAATTTCCGAAGCCAAGTTTACTCAGGAAATCTTCACATTGTGAAATATAATCAGGATCAGCCTCAGGTTCGGACATACTTCCATCAGCATAATGTACAGTAGTTCCGGAATCAATATCTGCATATAATGCTCTTCTGTGTTTTAAAGGATTATCATCGTCGATTTCAACAGAATTATCGTTTATAAATAATTCCTCAGAACCCTCATCTCCGCAATAAGCTTCTTCAAGATTTTCCTTCATTATGGTGATCGATCTTCCGTTATACTGAGTGGTTTCCGGCGAAGATATGTATTCATCATAATTTCTGTTGCCGAAATACATATAATATTCTTCACCATTGACCTTACCAAGATACCCCTGGTATGAATAATCATTTTCAATTTTCTCCGGTGCCTGTTCCATCTCTGATCTGAGTGTATTAATATCCTGCTCGATCATAGCTCCGTCAAACTCTTCTATAGCCGGCTGAAGCTCCCATTCACCCCACATTCCAAAGAGAGCTTTTGGATAAAAACTGAAAACATCCATATTGTTCTCTTTGCAGAATGAGTACATCTCATATGCAGTCTCATAATAATCAATCAGATCATCATAAACTCTTTTGGTTTTATAATGATAATCATAGACTTCAGCCTCGCCTCCATCAAACAGCGAATCGCACATGCTATGAATATAATCTTTATCAAAATCCTCTGCTTCGAAAGTATATGCATCCATTGTTTTATCACTGTAATCTTCCAATGTAACCTGCATAGTGACACTTTCAAAGCCTTCACTGCCGCCATATAGAGTTTCTGTCCATCTGTAAGAATCAGGAATTTTTTCATCTGCTCCGGTATTATCATTTGAATCCTTTGATGATTGTTTATTTGAGGTATCAGCAACTACCGTCTCTTCTTCAATCTCTTCTTCAGATAATCCTTCAATAGTTGCTGCCTTCTTCTCACATCCCGTAAATGAAAGTATCATTGAAGCCGCAAGCATTACACAAGTTGTCTTAAAATATTTCTTTTTCATATAAAACCCTTCACTTTAATTATTGTTCACCCATCTTAATCGCTTCAGTAATATTCATCTTCTTTATGAATCTTACTATTACAAGCATACAGATGACGATCGCTGTTAACATTATGATTCCTATTCTTAATAATCCGGAATAGGACATATATATTATCAAAGGTATCGTATGTTTTTCCGGAAGATATATGCAGCTGATCAGATTAATAAACAGCACCGATGTTGCCATACCTACAACTACACTTGAGACAAGCGAGGTCAAAGTACTGAATATATGTTCCTTAACAAGCATACTGTTTATACCTTTCATACCAAGACCCATCGCTCTATATACTCCGAAATACATCTGTCTTGAATTGATAGATGTAAGCCAGTATATAAGAAATCCGATAACGCAGATGATCAGCGATATAATAAAGCTGATATTAAACAGTCCGTTTGTAATAAGAATTACAGCTGAACTGAATACTCTGTCAGTCTGTTCCTGTAATCCGGTAATACTTTTATACGTTATTTCTCTATCATCAAGATATTTGCATACATTATCGATGGATCCCTTATCTGAAAACTTTATCCATATTTCAGGAGGAAGCTCTCCATAGGTAATCTGCAGATAAGAATCATTTACAACCGCAAGATAGTTTTCTTTTTCAAATATCTGCCCCTTGGAATCTGTTACCAATTCATATCTTTTATACCCAGGAAATGCATCTATAATTGCAACTACCTGAACAGGAACGGAATAAGTAACACTCTCTTTCTTATCAGGTACAGGCGATTTTAGTTTTAGATCAACTGAATCCCCAACCTGAAGTTTATAATCAACAGCCATATTTCTGGAAATGATGACTCCGTTATGAACCATTGTAAGTGAATTCAGATCATGAAACCAATGATGGTCATTAAGCATGATATCGAATTCGGCCGTTCTTCCAAGATCCATAGAGCTTATAGCAAACAGATCAACATTACTAACTTTACCGCCTTTAGACGTTATTTCAAGTTTATCAGTTCGATAAACCTGAGCCATCTGTTCAGCAATACCTTCATCCTTCATATGTGTCAGAGATGCATAATCCGGTCCGACTACCATCCATTCCTTAGTTTCCCGTCCGGTTTCAATTATTTTGGTCTGAGGAATAAGAATTGCATCAACACCTATATCATTTGATAATCTTGCTCTCTTATTATGATTAACAGTCTTTGCAAGATTAGCATTATATATTCCCATTGCAATTGTAATTATAAGAAAAACAGATATTACCCATGATTTTCTTCTTGTTCTTATAACTTCGAGAAAAGCTGCAAGAGTTGCAGGTTTCCATTTCTTTTCTCTGGATTTGAAAATCAAAGTAATAAAAAGTCTGGAAAACCTGATCAGGAAAAATGCGGCACCAAAGGTAAAGACTTCCGCATTGATAAGACACATCGGATCTGAAACCTTACCTGCAAGTATTTCCGAAATCATTACATTTTTCTGTCGATTATAGTTGTACAAAAGATATAAAGATAAACCAAGTAATATAATATCTATAAAATATTTCTCGATAAATCCGTTTCTGTTATTCTTTGCTTTACTTCCTCTGCTGCTTAGAATCGTATTATTTGATGCCTTTATAATAGGAATAATTGTAAGTATTATTGCTATCGGAAAGGCTGCTGCAATATAAATAAGCACTTCGGGCCTGATTATATATGAAGGTGTCTTCTTCCATACAAAAGTCAGGAAATCGACGGATGTTGCACCGGCTTTACACATAAGATATCCGAGTATAAGTCCGGGAATCGCTGCCCACATAGTTAAGATCACAGATTTAAGAATATATTGTCTTATGATCGTGCCTCTGGATATACCTCTGCTTCGGAGAACATTTATCTCCATTTCTTCTGCATCCGTAATTCTGTCAGCTATCATGTAAATAAAGATAAACAGAAGAACGATCAGTGGGATAAGAATTGATATGATAATAACCTGAACTTGTTTTTTTGTTTCATCAAAATGATCAAGTATTTCGGTAAACTCACATTTGAAATTCATATCCAGCTTTGCGAACTGTTTGAGATAATCATTTGTGGCATTAATGTTATATGTTGTTATATTTCTATAATCGACATTTTCATTAATTTCATAGAATACTTCTGCAACATTATAGTTTTCAAGTATCCATTTAAAATCATCCTCATTTACAACAAGCATATTGCTGTATTTTCTGAAGTTTGAATACCAGTAATAAGTATCATCATATTTCTCTTCGATCAGACCGACAATACGTAACTTCAAGGTTTCGTTATTATCGTTATGCAAAAGCGGAAATGATATGGTTTCTCCTATAGTCATATTCTGATCGTCCATAATATTCTTGGACATATAACAAGGAACAGTAAAATCCGAATTACTTTTCTGCTTTGTTTCAATATCGATAACGGTAACTCGCTCCATATCATTAATAATTCCGATATATATCGCATTTTTTCGTGCGAGCATATCAGACTCTATCGTACCACCCGATATTCTGTAAATAATCTGAGTACTGATTACCGGAAGTTCCAGATATTTATTCCATCGATCAATATTCTTTTCGGCATCTGCTTTTACTTCAGACAGATCATTAGAAAATAGCTTGTTTGATGTAGATAAAACAGCCGGGAACTTACTTTTATCAAGTCCGGCTCTTTCAAAATCATACTGAATCACGTCATCAAGAGCACCACCCTGAAACAGCGGAATTAAAGTGAGGACTGCGATCAGTATTACAATACCGAAAAACAGACATCCATTTAAAAGTTTTTGATCTCTCAGTTTTTTTGAAATAAACTGAAGCATTAGTTATCCTCCACTACACCGGTTGTTTCTCTTATGACCTTATCTCCAAGCTCCAGGCCATCAATAATAATTACATCACTGCCCTTATAACCGTCTATACTGACACATGTGACATATCTTTTATCAAGTTCTCCGTCATTTTCCACCCATACATAAGGATATACAGCGTCATCCACATAATCAGTATATATTACTCCCTTATCCAGAACCGGAACATCCTTATAGTCTTTACTGTTGAATGTAACAGACAGACTGTATTTATCAGAAAGAGCGGTTTCATAATCTAAATCCTGAGGCATTTCAACATAAAACTGATCAGGATATTCGCTGCCCGGTGTACAGAAAGAAAATGCCGGTTTATCGTCTTTCTCAGAAATATATTTAGGTTTTGTATTTCCGTTTGTACCTATACATTTAACGTTATAAATCTTTTCATCCAGCTTGATCGTTACATTCTTTCCCAGATCAGCCGGTTTATGTTTTCCGATTTCAGGAGATGCAGGTTCGTTCATGCCTTTCTTAAGCTCCCTCATCTGAACAAGACATTCATTGTAGCCTTCTTCCGATACAGCTAAAATATAATGGCGGAATTTAAATGCTTTTCCGGGAACCGCATCTTTATCAATATATTTAACTTTTCCCTTATTCTCAGCATAAACACTGATAAGGCCATAACCGTCATTGTTCTTGCTGATACGTTCATATTCTTTACTCAGACTGTCATATTGTGATTGAAATAATATATTTTCCATTTCAATCCGGCAGTCAATAATTGCAAGATTAAGGTTTTTCTTTTCCTCAACATATTTCGGCTCGAACATCGGCATCATCGGCATCATTGACATCATTGAAAGTCTTTCCTGCTCTTCGGCCAACTTTATATCATGTACAAAATACTCATAATCATATAGATCCGCATCAGAAGGAGATGCCTTTATGGCATCAGTCCAGCTTGCTGTTCCTATCTTAGTCGGGGCTGCAGGTTCCTCAGCTTCAGGTTCATCCGGATTAGCGCCCTCTTCAATCTGTTTTCTCATCTTATAGAACATTTCCAGCGTATCATTATGATTTTTTTGAAGAGTTATTATATTTTGCTGTACCTCGGACAGCTTAGCTGCCGTATACTCTGTCTGATATGTGAACAGAAGATCTCCTTCATTCACTGTATCACCCGGTTTGACAAAAATATCGGTAAGCTGACAAGCGAATTCCGAATAATAGCCTTGAATATTTGAATTCTTAGGCAGCATAAACTGTGACTTTTCACCTACATCAATTACGCCCGGTACAACTTCCTCTTCTTTATATACAACAGGCATATAGTTATCAAGCGCATAATATACTTCATCATCTTCTGTGAGACCGTACTTTATCTCTATATAACTGCCGTTCTTATAACCTACTTCAACGTCACGTCTTTCGATATCATCTTCATTTTTTTTGACATATACAAATCTGTTATTTCCTTCTGATTCAAGTGCACCGACACTCACTGTAAGAACATCTTCCCTGACAGTTTTCTTAAAGATAATTAACATGTCATCTCCGACGTTAAGATTTCCGCTATCAACATCAAACCTCATATTGAGTGGAACTCTTTCAACAGAAGCAAGACTCCTGATCTTCGGAGAATAATTGCGTTCTTTTACATTTACCTTCTTTCCGCCTAAATAAGTGTATTTTTCCGTATAATCTTCGACTTTATAATTCGTTAATGTCAGATCCCTGCACTCTATATAGAGATCATCCATATCAGATATGATTGCGACATTTTCATATGCCATAGCAGTATCATTTGAACTGATATCTTTGATAAATGTAATATAACCGGAATGATCTGCTACAAGTGTCGATTCTCCGACATCATTTGTAATATCATCGATTTTCTTATTATTGGAAGATACTCTGTAATTTGTAATCTCGTCCCCATATCTGATATCTTCGTTGATAAGAGAAATATTCTTTACAGCCTGATTAATTCCATCATCATCACCGTTTTCTTCGGCTTCTTTTCTGTTATAATCTTCGATTTCGAGCATGAAATTATTTATACGCTGCTGAATATTATTCATCGAAGAATAACTGCTGCTCATCATATTCAGCATATCGATAGATTCATCAGTCATCGAACTGTTTCCTATGGCTATAACATCACCTTTTTCGACATAATCACCGACTTTGACGCATACCTTGTCAATCTTAGTCATATTAGAATAGTATGCAGGATAATCTGTCGGAACAACTACGCCCTCGGCATAACTAACTTTTTTGATGTCGCGTCTTTCAGGTTTTTTGAATATTTTTGTAACCTTGTAAGGAGCCAGAAGCTCTGGTTCTTCATAACGCTTAGAATTCTTTCCGCATCCGGATAAAGAAGATATCAAAACAGTAAGAACTAAAATGAATGATATTAACTTTTTATTATTTGCAGATAACCTCATCACCTTCATTAAGTCCTTCCAGAATTATCACATTATCGCCGATAATACCGTCGATTTTCACTTCTCTTGCAATTCTTGCACCATTTTCATCAAGCATGAAAGCGTAGAAATGTTCATCCTTCTCCTTGATGCAGTCTTTTGAAACATAAAGGACATCCTTTCTTGTTTCCTGTGCGACCGGTACTCGAAGTCCCTTTACAATATTCATATCTTCTTCTGTATTTATGATCTTGAAATATATCTTGCTTCCGTTTGCACTTCTGTCAATCTTAGTAACCTGCACATCATAATCCATAATGATATTGGTTGCAGTAACTATATCGCCCTCTTTAAGAGTTGTACTTTCCTTAGTTTGTGTATAATAAGTATCATCTCCGGACGCAACGGTAAGAAAATCATCAGAAGCAGCAACTGAACCGCTTATCGCTCTATCTGAAATAGTCAGAACCTTGCCATCTTCGGTAGCTCGAACTGTTAATGCTTCCTTTTTCGCTTCAAGTTCTGCAAGATAACCATTTGCTACAGCTATATCTTCTTCATATCTGTTTATTTCACCCGAATGATCTTCTTCGGGATCTATATTCTCTCTGTTTCTGAGATGTCTTATTTCGATTTCCGCAATTTCCTTCTGTTCATTATATTTATCAATGCTATCTTCTAAAGATTTTGATGTAAGTGTCAGAAGTATGTCACCTTCTTTAACATTATCTCCAACACGGACATAAAGCTTATCAAATGTGACATCATCAAGCATTGTGGATGAAAGCTTCTTTTCGGACATCCCATATCGTATTTCTTTATAGTTATCAAGCTGCATCTCTTCATCAATATCATATGTAAGATCACCCTTTATTACATACGACATAGGATATGACTCTTCTGAATAAACATCTTCCGGAATTCTGACTAACGGTTTTTCTTCCCTCAGATCACAGCCGGAAAAAGACATTAAAAATGCCATGGCAGTCATAAAAACGCATATTCTATTTTTACGTAGTTTTCTCATAACAGACATACTCCGACTTATAGCATAATAAGTTCATATTATCGAAAAGAATTATCAAAATGAATTGTATCAAAAATGCATCAAAAATGTTGCAATTTTAACAACTATCATACTTTTTATTATTTTTTCTGCAATTTGTAATGGTTAAATTATACATAATCTGTATTATAGTGTCAGATTATTGAGCAATCAGAAATTTTAAAAAAATAAAAACTCCTCCTTATCGGACCATCCGATATGGAGGAGTCGAAAATCATAATCAAGTCAAATATATTTAGAATTCAAGTTCTTCATCTGTAAGAGAATCTCTTACCTCATCAATTGCTTCGGCATCATCCTGAGTAACACCCTTCTTCTTGCCTATAGCTGTTTGAACTTTATCAACAACTTCAGGAACCATTTCAATTACCTTGGACAGAGAACTCTTTTCTGCTGTAGCACTTAAAATCTGTGCATATCCATCCTTAATAACAATAATCGATGAAGGAGACATTTTACCGCCTATTCCACCGCCTGCAGTACTGCTTCCCTTTGAACCGCCTGCCGCACCGGCACCCATTCCGAAATTAACGTCCATAAGCGGAATGATTGTCATATCTCCGGCTTTTATCGGATCACCTACAACGGTCTTGCTGGTGAGAAACTGATCCATTCCTTTAAATAATGTTGCTACTGTCTGATTAAAATCATTATTTGCCATGATTAACCTCCTGAATTGTCATACACTCTTGAAATCTATTTTTTCTTTGTCTGATTTAATTTCTTATTGATATCTGAATTATTATTTCGGATTACATTTTAACTTGATATCTATATTATCCTTATCGAATTATAATATTTCCGGATATCTATATTTTCTTTGCCAGGTTACGTGTTCTCTTAAAATCTCTGCTGAGAAGAATACGAAGTGCAGGGAATACAATAAATGCAAGCGTTATCCTTCCTCTTATATCGAATTCACCCTCAATGCCTTTCTCATAGAAATTAGCCTGAAGATTAAGCCATTTATAAAAATACGGATAAAACTGATATATTCTTCCAAGCATGGTTCCTGTATCAGCTGCATTTGAAAGGCCAAACGTTATATCAGCACGGCTTTTCTTAGGTTTGATAGTCTTAAGAACCCGTATTATAAGTTTCTTACATCTCTTAATTGTTTTCTGCGTAAAAGGTTTATCAAGGAACTGGAAGAAGTGATCTATCTTGGTTTCTATCTTCTCAATCTTTTCTTCAACCCCGTTTTTTACAGATACAGCTTTTTCCGAAGCTTTGGATGCAGCAGTACCGATTTTCTCTTTTACAGATATTTTATCTTCATCGGAAGTCTTTTTTTGTTTCTTTTTATCCTTCTTCTTTTTCTTCTTTTTCTTCTTGTCTGATTTTCCGAAGACAACATCTTCGCTACCGTTCATTTCATCTATAGAAGAAGAATCAGCCTTATTTTCCGCTTTATCATTAATTGAAGTATCTGTTTTATGTTCAGCTTCGTCTTTCTGATCATTTTCATCCTTCACATTAAGGATATCATCAAGCTCGCTCGAATCTATCAGCTGAGGATGACTGGCTGTACTTGAAACAGCGGCTTCCGTATCTTTCTTTTTCTTATTTTTCTTTTTTGATTTAGTCTTTTTAGGTTTACTCTTCTTAGGATAAACCTTTATACCCAGTACCTTACCGGCATAATCCAGTCCTGATGCCTTACTAAAGTTTATTATAACAGAGATAATAAAGAATCGGACTTTTGCGGAAGCTTCTATCCGATCATCATACATTTCACCCTTTAATCTGTATCTTATCGGGCAGAACAGGATCAGAAGAACTAAAAGCAGAACAATACCAAGTAATATAAGAATTATCCATAGCAGAACCTTTAAAACAGTTAAAAATACTGCCATTTATTATTCCTCATCTATATTATTTACATTTGACATATGGGACTTGATAAAACCGTGAACATCAAGTTTACCCATTTCATTCATTATATCATTAAGAATTTCCGGAATAATATCCTTGGCCGCCTGCCGCGAGGACATCACACCGACTATATTTAGATATTTCCTCAGATTCCTGTAATAAGGCTGCAGAAGCTCTGCTTCGGGATATATCTCAAGAAGACCGTGTCCTGTAATCGGATACGTTATAAGATATAAGGATATATCCGGTTTCTTCTTGCCGAGAGTTTTCAGCTTTTTCAGAAACTTCTTATCATTTTCTATATCAGTATATATGTTGTCGATATATCTGAATTTCATATAAAACCCTCATTAATTAACGAACGACTATCTTCGGTAAAACAATACTATAGAGATATCCCTCTGATACAGATTATAATATATAACCGATCAAAATGTCAGATATGAAGCATACTGTCAGAATTAAAGTTTAAAGTCATATCTGAAGTATAATATCATTTATATCTGTAGCATAATATCATTTACTATATTCTCGCACGCCTTCAGCTCAGAATTATCACCGCAACCTGAAAGTGCCGATACAAAGTATTCCTTTATCTCGTCCTGTGAATCGAAGAATACAGGCATTGTTGCAAGAACCTTTGCCATCATACTTCTTCTTACATATTTATTCTTACCCTTAAGTGCATCAGAGAGGGCCTCTGTCACTTCAGTCTTAATAGTCTCTATAAACTCTTCATCGGCGGCATTAGTAACGATTCTGAAATCCTTATCAATGTCCATGAAAAGACTTGATGAAGTAAGAAGGTCTGAGCGTCTGAGCTTTTCAAAATTATTCTTAATGTTTGAATCATCTTCATACTCATCAGCATAAGAACTTATAAGCTCGTCAAGATTTGATTCGATTGAAACGAGCAGTTCATACGCTTCTTCCTGAGCTCCTTCAAGTTCCGGAAGAAGTTCATCAGCCTTTTCAGCTGCTTTATAGATATCTTCGGCGCCTGCAAGAAGATTTATTATCTTCTCTGAAGCTTCAGCTTCTTTTGATTTATAGGCAGGATCCTTGATATCACCTGTATATATCATAATGAGTGCATCATTAATAATCTCCATTATCATAAGATGCCCTGTAACTTCAGACTCAATCTTTTCAGTTGCTTTACTTAACAGGAGCGAAAGATTGTCATATTCTTCGCTTGAAAGATTAGAATAATCGGCCTCTGAAAGTTTTGAATATATTTCATACAGATCAGGATATTCGGTATCAAAACCTTCGGGTTTTGTTATAACAGCTGCATCCTTAACAGTATCAGCAAAATCACGAAGAGAATCCTGCTCTCCACCCTTATAAATATTAAGTGAATTAGATACGATATCCAGGAATCTCTGCTTTGTAATCCTGACAGGAAGCTGAGCTATAAAATCCTGAATTCTGGAATTAACTATAACCTTATCTTTATCAGAAAAAACAAATCTGAACATTGCATCAGCTAGAGAGTCTATATCAATCTTATCAGAAGCATCCCCTTTTATATCAGCCTCTCTTCTGTTGAGTACATATTCATATATTTCAAGTGCATCAGTGTAACATGTAAGGATCTTCATCTTAGCTGTAACACTGTCTCTAAGCGTTGTAATCTTTGAAATATCATCTTCGGAAGCTTTCTTACCCTGGAGCACTGTGGCTTTAAGTATATTACCGACTTCGTCCATATCGGAGTTTTCATATTCATCACTCATTTCAAGACCTGTAAAGAAATTGAGTGAAAGCTTTATAGATGCATAATTATAGAAGGCTGCAGCCATAAGGCTCTGATATTTAAGTATATTTTCTTCTCTGTTTCTGTCAGCAATTATATCTGTATATATTATCTTAGCTTCTCGTTTCAAGTTATATATCTCCAATCGGTTAATCAGTTATTTACTTTATTTTCGTTATTTCCGTTAATTATATGCTCATGCGTATAAAGGTGGTCGGAACAATATTCATATTCACCGCCGCATTTTGAACAATATCTGAATTCAAGACTTGCATCATCAAGCTCGGTTCTTCCGCAGATGGCACATTTATGGATTGCTTTTCCTTTAGATGGCAGCTTATAAACCTTTGATTCCTGATCATCAGACTGTTCTTTCTTAGGTTTATAAGTTGATGTCCCTTTTCCCTGCTTATAACGTATCTGACGTTTAATATTCTTAATAGTACGTGCATAACGTGATCTGAACATAAAATAATATATAAAGAAATTCATTACACACATTACAATTATTGTTCGACTATATGCATCTCCCTGAAGAAAATCATAAATAAGAAATGCTCCGGTGAACCATGCGGCATATTTAACCTTTAAAGGAATAACAAACATAAAGAGAACCGTCAACTCACCGTAAATAAGTGCAAATGCAAAATAAATACAAATAAACATATAATGAGTGGCCGGGATACCGGCTAATCTTTCAACTTCCGGTGAAGCATCTCCCAAATATCTGAATATTTCTCTATATAAAGCACCATTTGGTGAAATATACATCATTGTAAAGCTTACGCCAAGCATTCCGATAGTTGATAAAAACCAGCCGCCGAAAACATAAAAATTGAAAGAAAACTTACCAAAAGCACTTTCGAGACCCTGACCTATCCAATAATAGAAAAAAAGATTTAATGGAAGAAAGATTCGATTCCAATCATTTTCCAGTGAATATGGGATTGTGAAAAACCAGGTAAAACATCTCCAATACTGATGTTTTATAACAACTTTATAGGGATTGAATGTTAACCAGCAGTAAACTGATGGAAACATATAATAAAGAACATATCCGATGATTACAGCAACTACAATGTATAGATAAAGCCTTGAGATAGCAAATTTACCTAAGGATTTTTCAAGTTTTTTTACTAATTTCATTAAAACTACCTCTAAAAATGAATTCTATTTATTATAACTTAAATATATTCAAACTTCAACATGTCGCAGATGCTTAAATTTACAAGGTATTGTTTTAAATCCTCTTGATATTGAAAGTTTGAAATGATTCATTTATAATAAAGAATCAGTGTGGTTTTCAAAACCACGTCTAATATCAAATCATATATAATATGTAGTAAACCATACAAGGTTGAACTGCAGCAAAAGATTATGGAGGCTGAAACCCGTGAAAAGACTGGGAATTGACATCGGTTCTACAACAGTTAAGGTTGCTGTTATCGATGAAGAAAATAAGATACTTTTTTCTGAGTATAAGCGTCATTTTGCAAGAATCAAAGAGACACTGCGCGAGCTTCTCGAAAACGCTATCTCATCAATAGGCGATGATATCGTCGCACCTGATATTACAGGTTCGGGAGGACTTGCACTTTCAAAGGTTATAGATGTTCCATTTGAGCAGGAGGTTGTCTGCGTATCCTCTGCTCTTAAAACCTATGCTCCAAAAACTCAGGTTGCAATAGAACTGGGTGGTGAGGATGCTAAGATCATTTACTTCTCACGTAACGGTATCGAGCAGAGAATGAACTCTGTATGTGCCGGCGGTACAGGAAGCTTTATTGACCAGATGGCCGCTCTCCTTATGACAGATGCATCAGGTCTTAATGAATATGCAAAGGACTACGATACAGTATATCCTATCGCAGCCAGATGCGGCGTTTTTGCTAAAACGGACATACAGCCTCTTATAAATGAAGGTGCTACAAAGCCAAACCTCTCGGTTTCCATATTCCAGGCAGTTGTTAATCAGACTATATCAGGTCTTGCCTGCGGTAAGCCTATAAGAGGATATGTTGCTTTCCTCGGCGGTCCTCTTCATTTCCTGGATCAGCTGAGAGAATGCTTTATCAGAACACTAAATCTCGATGAGGAGCATGCTATCATTCCGGAGAATTCACATCTTTTTGCCGCAACGGGTGCTGCTCTTCATTCCGATGAATCACATACTATCATGCTTTCAGAGCTCGCAGCAAAGCTTACTCCGGAGCTTAAGATTGAAGTTGAAGTAAATCGACTTGATCCTCTATTTAAGGAACAAAAAGATTTCGATGCATTTAATAAGCGTCAGTCTGCTTATAAGATTAAAAGAGGAAATCTTAAGAACTATAAGGGACGTGTATTCCTGGGTATCGATGCCGGTTCAACAACCACCAAGCTTGCACTTATCGGCGAGCAGGGTGAGCTTCTTTATGATTTTTACAGCAACAATAACGGAAGCCCGGTTAAAACTACAATAAAGGCCATGAAGGAGATTTACTCTCTTCTTCCGGAAGGTGTTGAGATTGCCGGAAGCTGTTCCACAGGTTACGGTGAGGCTCTTCTTAAGTCTGCCTTTAATCTTGATTATGGTGAAGTTGAGACAATAGCTCATTATACAGCAGCTGCTTTCTTTGATCCGAAGGTAGATACAATCCTCGACATAGGCGGTCAGGACATGAAATGTATCAAGATCCGTCAGGGTGTCGTTGATAATGTAATGCTGAATGAATCATGTTCTTCGGGATGCGGTTCTTTCATTGAAACATTTGCCAGATCACTTGATTATGAAGTTCGTGACTTTGCAAAGATAGCTCTTTTCGCGAAGAGTCCTATAGATCTCGGTTCAAGATGTACCGTATTTATGAATTCCAAGGTTAAGCAGGCCCAGAAGGAAGGTGCTTCTGTTGAAGACATTTCTGCAGGTCTCGCTTATTCCGTAATTAAAAATGCTCTTCTGAAAGTTATCAAGCTTACAGATCCGAAGCAGCTTGGTAAACGAATAGTTGTACAGGGTGGTACATTTTATAATGATGCAGTTCTCCGTGCAATGGAGCTTGTATCGGGCCGTGAGGTTATTCGTCCTGATATTGCGGGTATCATGGGTGCCTTCGGTGCGGCACTTATAGCACGCGATAATTATTCAGAAGGCTTTAAATCTACTATCCTGCCTGAAAACGAAGTTTCTGCTCTGACTTATGAGACACAGATGGCAAGATGCGGCGGATGTACAAACAACTGTCTTCTTACTATTAATAAATTTACAGGCGGAAGACGTTTCATAACAGGAAACAGATGTGAAAAGGGACTTGGTCAGAAGAAGAATGCTTCAAATGTACCGAATCTCTATGATTTCAAATTTAACAGACTCTTTAATTATGAACCACTCCCACTTGCTGATGCACCTCGTGGAGAGATCGGTGTTCCGAGAGTTCTTAACATGTATGAGAATTATCCGTTCTGGTATACATTCCTTACAAAACTCGGTTACAGAGTCATTCTGTCGCCTAAGTCAACAAAGGATATTTATCAGCTCGGTATTGAATCAATCCCAAGTGATACGGAATGTTATCCGGCAAAGATCAGTCATGGTCATGTAATGTGGCTCATCAAGCAGGGACTCAGAACAATATTCTATCCTTGTATTCCATATGAAATGAATGAGACACCGGATGCAAACAACCACTACAACTGTCCTATTGTCACTTCATATTCAGAGAATATCAAGAACAATATGGAGGAACTCGAAACAGAGCATATCACTTATATCCGTCCTTTCCTTGCACTTGATAACTCGGTAGCACTTAAGGAAAGAATGCTCAGAGAGTTTACAAAGTATACCGATGTAACAATGGCTGAAATTAGTGATGCTATAGATGCAGCATATGCTGAAGCTGCAAAGGTTAAGCAGGAAGTACGTGCCAAAGGTGAAGAAACCATAAAATATCTCGAGAAAACAGGTAAGCTCGGAATCGTTCTCGCAGGCCGTCCATACCATGTCGATCCTGAGATAAATCATGGTATTCCGGAACTTATTAATTCTTACGGCATAGCAGTTCTTTCCGAAGACAGCATAGCTCATCTCGGAAAGGTTGAACGTCCTCTTATCGTATCCGATCAGTGGATGTACCATTCAAGACTTTATAAGGCTGCTAACTACGTAAAAACCAGCAAGAACCTTGAGCTTATTCAGCTCTTCTCTTTCGGCTGCGGTCTTGATGCAGTTACAACCGATGCAGTAAAGGATATTTTATCAAAATCCAAGAAAATATATACTGTTCTTAAAATCGATGAGGTATCAAATCTCGGAGCTGCAAGAATAAGGATCAGATCACTTATATCGGCAGTTAAGGTACGTCAGAAGAAGCACTTCGAACCGGTTCCGTCTTCAAGTGCAATAAAGAAGGTTGAATTTACAAAGGAAATGCAGTCCGATTATACGGTACTCTGTCCTCAGATGTCACCGATACATTTTAAAATGCTTCAGACTGCTATGCAGCATTTCCATGTGAATTTCGTAATGCTACCAGATGCAGAAAAAGATGCTATCGATGAAGGCCTTAAGTTCGTTAACAATGATGCATGCTATCCTTCGATTATTGTTGTCGGACAGCTTATGAAGGCTATTGAGTCAGGTAAGTATGATATAAATAAGCTCGCTGTTGCTATCACTCAGACAGGTGGCGGATGTCGTGCAACTAACTATATCGGATTTATCAGACGTGCTTTGGAGAATCTCGGTTATCCTCAGATTCCGGTTGTTTCGATCAGTGCACAGGGAATCGAGAAAAACTCCGGTTTCAAGGTTAATCCAAAGGGTCTTAAATGTGCTCTTCATGCTGTAATGTACGGTGACCTCTTCATGAGAGTCGTATATAGAACCAGACCATATGAAAAGGTTAAGGGTTCTGTTAATAAACTTCATAGAAAATGGGAAAGAATCTGTATCAGAGATCTCGAAAGAGGCTCTCATAACTTCAGACATATAGTCAGGGATATCGTTAAAGCATTTGATGAAATCCCACTGGATGAAAGCATTAAGAAGCCACGTGTCGGAATAGTCGGTGAGATACTTGTAAAGTTCCTTCCATCAGCTAACAACCACCTTGTAGATCTTCTTGAGGCAGAAGGAGCCGAGGCTGTAATGCCTGATCTTCTGGACTTCCTCTCCTACAGCTTCTATAACAATAAATATAAGCATGAATTCCTTGGTAAGACCAAGAAATCAGAGATTCTCGGTATGGCCGGAATCAGAATGCTTGAAGGTATGCGTCGACCGATGGTCAAGGCTCTTGAAAAAAGTAAACGTTTTGAGCCGCCAACACCTATTGAGACTATCGCATCCTATGCAAGACCGATTGTTTCAATCGGTAACGAAACCGGTGAGGGCTGGTTCCTGACCGGAGAAATGGTTGAGCTTATCAAGCACGGAGCTCCAAACATCGTATGCTGTCAGCCATTTGCATGTCTTCCGAACCATATTATCGGAAAGGGAGTTATCAAGAAACTTCGTAATGTTTATCCTGATGCAAATATCACTCCTATCGACTTCGATCCGGGTGCTGCAGAGGTTAACCAGATCAACCGAATCAAGCTGATGCTTGCTGCCGCAAGAGATAATATGAATAAATAATCATTTATTCTTCTATGATTTATTAATTATGCGCCATAGACTTACGTTCTATGGCGCTTTTATTATACTTAGTCTGAAGAAAACTTTATTCTTCGGACATTACGATAAAACTCTCATCCTCGGCTGAGAGTTTTATTTTTCCTCCATGCTTTAATTCCCCAAAGAGAATACTGTCGACAAAAAGAGGTTTGATCTCATTTCTGATAACCCTTTCAACCTCTCTTGCACCGTATTCCTCGTTGATTCCTTTCTTCTTAATGAGTGCAAATGCTTTCTCATCCGTTTTCAGTTCTATGTTCCGTGCCTTCAGCATAGCCTCAAGCTGACCAAGCATTTTCTCAATAATGCTCGATACCATCTCATCACTCATACTGTTAAATATAACTATACGACTGAGACGATTCCTGAATTCAGGCTTAAAGCTCTTCTTCACATCCTCCATCATGACACTCTTATCCTTGCGCTCACTGTAGAAACCGATTGTATTTTGTCCTACCTTATCGGCACCGATATTCGAAGTCATTATGATGATCACATTTCTAAAATCTGCTTTTCTTCCCTGATTGTCCGTAAGTGTCGCATAATCCATAACCTGCAGGAGAATATTATAAATGTCTTCGTGAGCCTTCTCTATCTCATCCAGAAGCAGCACTGCAGATGGATTCTTTCTGACAGCCTCGGTAAGAAGTCCTCCGTTCTCATATCCGATATATCCGGCTGATGCACCGATCAGTTTGGATACGGCATACTTCTCCTCATATTCACTCATATCAAAGCGGATAAGCTTAACACCAAGCTGCTCGGCAAGCTGTCTCGCTATTTCAGTCTTTCCGACACCGGTCGGACCAACAAAAAGAAGACTTGCGAGAGGTTTTCCATCCTCAAGAAGTCCGGCTTTCGAGAACTTCACTGCATTTGTCACCTGGGTAATAGCTTCATCCTGTCCAAATATCTGCTTTTTTAGATTCTCTTCAAGATTAATAAGTCCTTCAGTACCATCTGTCTCGACAGTTTCAATCGGTACACGACAGATATCTGTGAGAACCTTGTTGATAGTCTCCTTGTCGACAATCCGGGCTGCTATACATTTAACAGAATGTTCCTGAACAGTATCCGGATTTACAGAATCCTCTTGAACACTGTCTGCAATTTCCGATGCTCTGTCCTGCCTCGTCTCTACGGGATGCAGCTTCCTGTATGCACCGGCCTCGTCTATCAGGTCGATAGCTTTATCCGGCAGAAATCTCTCATTTATATACTTCTTTGCAGCCTGAGCCGCATATTCGAGAATCCCGTCAGCAAACTTAACGTTATGAAATTCTTCATATCTCGGCTTCAGTCCCTTCAGGATATCAACTGTCTCCTCGACAGTCGGCTCCGATATTTCAACATTCTGGAACCTTCTTACGAGACTCTTGCTCTTCTCAAAATACTTCTTATATTCTTCATATGTGGTCGCGCCTATGAACCTTATATGGCCTTCCGTAAGATATGGCTTCAACATATTTGAAGCATCATATGAGCCTTCGCCCGTAGCACCGGCACCGTAAAGATTATGTATCTCATCGATATAAATGATCGGCTTATCTTCCTTTTCAATCTCTCTGAGAACTCTCTTAAATCGCTTTTCAAAATCGCCTCGATATTGTGTACCTGCAAGCATTCCACCGAGATCCATCATAAAGATCTTTGCACCGGAAAGCTCTTCCGGAACCTTATTCTCATTGATAAGTCTGGCAAGTCCATAGGTTATTGCAGTCTTACCGACTCCGGGCTCACCAATATGAAGCGGATTATTCTTATCCTTACGGCAAAGGATCTGAATAGTCCTCTCAACTTCCTTATCTCTACCTATCAGAGGATTCACATTTTCCAGCATGTCATTCATACAAGGTGCATACTGCTCCCAGCTGCCGGACTTGTCGAGAGAACTCTTGCCAGCACGGATTGAAGACCTTCTGCCATCCTCTTCATCGCTGTAAATGTCCTGATCATCATCAATATCATCATAGTCATCATCTACATTCTTAAATACAGATTTATCATCATCGTCAGCACCTTCATCATACTCATCTGCAATAAGACTTCTGATAAGATCTACCTCTTCGATATCCTGCTTCCTGATGAAATATACAGCATAGCTGTCCTTAAGCTGAAACAGTGCATGGATCAGATGACTGATACCTACTATTTCTTTACCACTACTCGCAGCCTGCTCACCGGCATAGGCAAGGACAAACTCCGCAGAATCGGAAAATCCCGGATTTACATTAGCTGCAGAATAAACTGTCTCGGAAATATTTGCATCAAGATCCTCCATAAGCTTACGTATCGAACCGCCACAGTCTGTAAATGCATCTATAAAAGCTTCTTCTTTGCAAGTTTCAAAAAGCAGCAACTCCGGTGTGATATACTCGAGACCCTCTTTCTTAGCATAGGAAATTGTACGTGCTATAATTTCAGTAATCTCTGTTGAAAATGTCATTTCCTAAGCCTCCTCAACTGTCATTCTGAACGGGTATCCTTTACTCTTGGCCCGTCCCATAGCAAGTCTTACTTTTGTCACAGCAATATCGTAAGTGTATGTACCGATCACTGCCTTACCACTCTTGTGAACACTCAACATAACACTCTCCGCCGTCACAGCATCAAGATGAAATATGTCCATCAAAATCTCAACAACAAACTCCATAGTTGTGAAGTCGTCGTTGAACATAATAACATTATATCTTTTGGGTTCTTTAACCTTAGCCCTTGTCTGTTCTTTGGTTGAACCAACGGTTGACATTGTAATCCTCTCTTTTCATATCTAAGTATATGAGACAAATTTTATTGTTTTTCTTTAACATGGAATACAATTCCGCTTTTCGGATATATCCATTCATTTTTTATTGTTATATCGAAAAGACCATTCTGTGTTTCATTTGCTCCATCATTTGCTGATTTTTCCTTATTAAGATAAGAATACATTGTGACATCCATTTTCTCAGGAACATAATCAAATGTTATTTTAGGATCCTTTGTAGGATCAACTAAAGTCACTTCAAAAATAGAGTTCCAAAGCTTTGGCATATGGAAAATCAACTTAACTGAATGCTCATTTAATGTAGTATCGAAATTAACATCATACGTAGCTATAATTCCATCATTTCTCAGATCAACAATTTTAAGTTCACCATTAATTCCATCTATTTTCAAAACAGGTGTAAAAATCTCATTGAACACATCATACAAGTTTCCGTTCTTCTTCTGATTTTTCAGATACTCAATAGCATCACTGTTTATTTCCAGACTTTCATTAAATATGCACCTTGAAAACTCTTCATCAGAATTATATTCCAGAAGACCTGAATCCAGATTCTTTTTAGTAAATGAAAATCCTATCTTCACTTCATTAGTGCTAAGATTTTTATCTTTGCCAGAAAGATATTTTACTTCATAAAACAAATTTTCCTGAACGTAAAAATAATCTTTTATATTTCCATTCAAAAAATCATTATAAGTTTCGGGAAATTCAGTTAAAACATTTATTGTATAATTAAAACTCTTTCTTATCCTCGCCATTTTCATCTTATCGAAATACTTTTCCATATTTCCGGTGATAAGATCAACACCATCATCATCACCAACGAGAGAACGTACTGTCGATATAAGAAGATGTTTTTTATCTTCTTCGCAAAATGCATCAAGTGTCTGAGGATCTCCGATCAGCGTTTTTGTTATCTGTTGAGAGGTTTCTTTTGTATATGCATCCTGTGTCATCTTATTATATAAAATATCAAACAAGAGAAATGCAGCCAATACTCCAATAAGATTTCCTACTATGTTATCTATAAGTTCATCAAATTTATAGCCATTCTTGAAGAAAAGATATAAATAACCAAGACATACCAAAATTAAAGCAACAAGGATTAAAATTACTGTTGCTGAAAGAGTACCTACAATACCTTTTTTCTTTTTATCTTTTTTCATTTATCTCTTCCTCCGAAAAAACCCCTTTGTACAATGCGTCGGTCTCTTTATAATAAGCCCAAAATCTGTCTCCGAAATCATAATGCCACCATTCAGACGGAAGATTGGTAAAACCGGCTTCTGTCATAATATTATAGAGCAGCCTTCTATTATCTCTTATTTCAAAATCATCCATCTTTTCGAAATATGAAGTGTAAGCTTTTTCTGAAAATGAATCAAATCCGGTACCCATGTTCAGTTCAGTACCATACGAATCAATAATTGTGAGATCTACAGCCCCTCCTGTAGTATGAACCGGAGGAACATCTTTGTTGAAAACAGGCTCAGATACAAAATTTGAAATAAATTCTTTCTTCTGCTCATCAGAATGATTTTCAAGATTAAAATACCTTATAATATCATCGGAATATACTTCATATAATTCTTTTTGAAGATTGAATGGTCTCCAGGCATCCATAATTTTGAATCGGAACCCTGTTGGAAGCTTAGCAGCAGCATCCAGCAACATTTCATACACTTCTTCTCTTACTAAACATTTATTTACAGAATTATTCATTCCAAGAAGAGGATATTGCATACTCACTTCAAATAATCCATTAGTCTCAATTTCAATAAATTTCGAATCAGTAAATTCTGCTCTGGTACATATTTCAGGACTTACTGTCTCCGGTATCGCTTTCATCTCAGTTTCCTTCCTTATCCATCATCCGAAAAGAATATATAACATTTCATTATGATATACTGAAAAATCAGATCATTTACTTTTGAGACAATTTCTTCCGGCAAGAAATCCTGAATATAAAGCATAACTGATATTATATCCGCCGCATTTTCCAAGAACATCTGTTGCTTCTCCAATAGCATAAAGCTCTCTTCTTCCGACAACATTCATATTATCCGGATTGATCAGTTCGGTCTTTATGCCTCCTGATGAAGCCTGTGATCTTTCAAATCCGTAAATATCAGTAACTTTAACATTCCATTCGGAAATCATTTTATATATTTCACGAACTTTAAAAATATCGACATCCTTCAGCGGAGTTTTTTCATCAAAGATAATACTGTTTTCAATCATTTTATTAATAAAATATACAGCCAGCTTGTCATTGATAAAGCCATTCAGAAATGCTGTAAATCTTCTTTCAGGATAATCAACTGTCATTCTCGAAAGCTTCTGCCTAAAGCTTTTTTCATCTATATCAGGTATCAGATTAATATTAAGTTCAGCAATACCATTTTCTTCAAGCATTTTTCTGATATAATGCGAAAGATTAAATATTACAATACCTGATAATGTATTTTCAGTTATCTGCAGTTCTCCATATTCTAAAATGCCTGATAATCCGACGCGGATTTCAGCTTCGCATCTGACTCCCGCGATCATTTCAAAGCTCTCATCACACCTTACAGGGCCGAGAGCGGCTTTAAAAGGCTCATATGCGAGATTCAACGATTCAAACAGTGAGTAAGCCGACTTTTCATCAGCAGAGCCCAGTTCAGGCGCTGAAGGGCTTCCAATGGCTAGAATGAAAGAATTACATCTAAATACTCTGCCATCTTTAAAATAAACTGTATATTCATCGGAATCCGATTCAACCCTGATTATTTCCGAATCAGAGACAATTTCAGCTCCCGACATGATCGCCGCATCACGAAGTGCCCATACTATTGTGGAGGCCTGCATACTCATCGGATAATAATATCCGTTTTTTGATACTGTCAGGACTCCCATGTGATCAAAATAATCCCTTACAAACTCCGTAAGATCGACATTCATCAAAATCTTATCAATAAAATCAGATCCATAGTAAAATGCTCTGTCATAAAATGCATTGCAGATATTCGCCCTGCCATTACCGGCAGCATAAAGTTTTCTTCCCGGCTTCTTGTTCTTATCCGCTAAAAGACAAGAAAGCCCCCTACGGGAGCTTTCAATGGCCGCAGTAAGCCCCGCGGGGCCTGCACCTGCGATTATAACATCGTATTTTTCATAGCGATCTGTAGTCATACTTACTCTACCTTTAAACCGGCTTTGTTATCATCCTGCATATAAGTAATCCATGTTTTACCAGGATTTATCAGAAGTTCCTTGCCGTCAGCGGTATAATACTGTGTAACATCCTTTGGATCATCACCCTTCTTCCATGTAATAGGAATGATCTTTCCGTTTGTTGCATAGAAACCGTCACCGCTTCCTACAGTATTAACATCGATCCATCCTGAAACATTTTCCTCACCGTCAGGACATACATAAAGACCGTGATATGTGAAAATAACAATAATATTCTTTACTGTAAGCTGATTTCCTGATTCGGCATCAATCTGCGGACCACCGAACATAAATCTCTTATAAAGCTTTGAAGCTGAATCATATTCAAACCATCCGTCACTGTAATCAGACATATTGGTTGTAATCTTGTTTGCAGCTTTTCCGTCTGCAAGATCGGTATCTTCGTTATTGAAATGGAACATCTTCTTGTAATTTTCATTCTTTTCAAGCTGATAACCCATTTCCGATCTGATCTTGTTAATTCCCTCACCTGTTATATATGCATCATGAGGACCTTCTCTGTCAGGATCACGGAAACATCCTTCAACTCCGTCACCGATTTCATAATGCTCAACTCCCGGATATCCTTCAAGATCAGGGATAGCATTATCTGCCTTTCCCCAGTGAACAAGAAATGCCTGATGCTCAACCATCTTTCTGACCATATAGTATCTGACACTTCTCATCGGTCCGATTTTCTTTAAGTTATCGTAATCTGTAAATATACATACAAGACGGTCAATTCCGCCCTCTTCCATCATTTCATAATAAACATCTGCATGCTCTACACCTGACTGAGGAAATGCATCGTTAGTATTCTCAATCGTACATGCTACAGGCTTTCTTCTTGCAAGATCCTTATCGATCCATTCACCTGTAAGATCACTTCTTACCTTTCCATCCTTTGAAATCTCTACATCTGCCGGATTTCCGTCAAGCATCGAATTATCCGATACATTTATACTGTAATCTTTTGAATCCTCTACAGCAGCCGTTGTTGGTTCTTCCTTCTTGCCGCATCCTACAGCTCCAATCGTCATTAAACATGATAACCCAAGTATCAAAAGCTTTTTCTTAAACATAGTCTCTGGTGTATCCTTTCCTCTCTAATATTTCCTCCTGCATTTCTTCCATCTGAATACGCTCTTCATCGGTCATATGATCATAACCGAAAAGATGAAGCATACTATGTGCAGTAAGAAATGCAATCTCCCTCTTTAAGCTATGGCCGTATTCCTCAGCCTGAGCCTCGGCACGTTCAAGAGATATAATGATATCTCCCAAAAGCAATTCTCCGGTATCAGGATTGAAATACTCCTCCGGATTCTTCTCCGCAACAGATAAGTCTCCCGGAAGTTCGAAATCTACCATAGGAAATGAAAGAACGTCTGTAGGTCTGTCAATTCCTCTTGATTCCCTGTTGAGCTCATGAATATATGCATTATCAACTATGCTGACATTAACCTCACATTCATAAGGACAATTCTGGAAATCAATCGCCTCCTCGATAACAGTAGTGATTATATTATCGAGTTCATGGGGATAAACGATATTCAGTTCGTTTATTATATTAATATTCATACCGTATCATTCTACCACAATTCACATTTACATAAAAGTTATAATTGTCTTATTATTCTCTTAATTATTCAACAACCAGGGCTTCCTTGTTATCGTCCTTCATATAGGAAATAAAGGTTTTTCCCGGATTAATCTTTAATTCTTTCCCATCCGATGTATAGTAATGCGTTATATCGAAAATGCTTTCTTTTTCCCATGTTATAGGAATAATCTTTCCGTCTGAAGCATAGAATCCTTCTCCTTTGCCCAGAAGATCGATATCGATAGCATTTCTTTCAAGGTTCTGCCTTTCCGGTATACACAGCGAATGAGTAGCAAACAGTATTATGATATTCTTAAACTTCAGCTGTTCGCCTGTAAGTTCATCTATATGAGGTCCGCCATACTGAAATCTGTTGTAAAGCTTGGTTTCCGGATCATATTCAAACCATGGCTGCTGATAATCGCTGAGTTCGGTTGTTATCTTAAGTGCATCCGTTCCGCTTGCAGGTTCAGTATCTTCAGGATAGAAATGGAACATTTTCTCATAATTCTCATTCTTATCTAGCTGAAATGGCTGGGATGCTCTGAAATTATTGATAGCCTCAGCACTGACATAAGCCGTATGCTCTATATCTTTACCCGGACGGCTCAGACGATATCCGCCTTCTACATATGGCTCATTGTAAGGTTCATATATATCATCATTATTGAAATTAGCATGCTCTACGCCGGGATAACCATGAAGATCTTCAAGTGCATTGTCGGCTCTTCCCCAGTGAACAAGAAATGCCTGATGTTCAACTGCTTTCCTTACGTAATATGCACGAGTACTTCTTACAGGACCTATCTGCTCCATATCATCATAATCCGTAAAGATGCACATAAGTCTTGTGATTCCGCCTTCTTCAAGCATCTCATATATCACATCAGCTCTTCCTACACCTGACTGAGGCATAGCTACCGACAGGTTATTGATCATTACGGCAATAGGTTTTCTATGTGCCAGATCCTTATCAATCCATTCACCTGTGAGGTCACTTCTAACCTTACCGTCTTTGGTAATCTCTATATTTTGAAGATCACCATGCGTAAGCATCGGTGTTTCTGTGATATTTACAGTAAACTCTTTCGGTTCTTCTTTTTTAACTGCTTCTGTTGCAGATGCAGTTTCGGTTGTAGTAACCGGTGTCTGATTACCGCAAGCGGCTATACCAAGCATCATAATTGTTGAAATGCCCAGTACAAGTAATTTCTTTTTAAGCATGATAATATGTTATCCTTTTCTTAGTAATATTTAATGTCTGTCATTCTTTCCAGATACGGCCTTATTGTCTTTACCACGGTTGTCTCTATATTTATGTTCCGTACGGCGATTATCATATTTCTCATAGGCCTCGACTATTTTCTGAACAAGCGGATGTCTTACTACATCCTTTGAGGTAAGTCTGCAGATAGCAATTCCTTCGATATCCTTAACAACCTTAAGGGCTGTATCAAGACCGGATGAAGTATTTGCAGCAAGATCCTTCTGAGACTGATCTCCGGTTATAATAGCTTTTGAGCCGAATCCGATACGTGTAAGAAACATCTTCATCTGTGATTCGGTTGTATTCTGTGCTTCATCCAAAACTATAAATGCATTATCCAGAGTTCTTCCCCTCATATATGCAAGAGGAGCAACTTCGATAAGTTCCTTCTCGAGATTTTTCTGGAACTGTTCAGCGCCCATTATTTCATACAATGCATCATAAAGAGGCCTCAGATACGGATCAATCTTGCTTTGAAGATCCCCGGGAAGAAATCCAAGCTTTTCACCTGCTTCTATAGCAGGTCTGGTAAGGATTATCCTTTCAACCTGTCCCTTCTTAAATGCACTGATTGCCTTTGCCATTGCAAGATAGGTCTTACCGGTTCCTGCAGGACCTGTTCCGAAAACAATCATGTTCTTATCAATAGCATCGATATATTCCTTCTGACCGAAAGTCTTAGGTCTGATCGGTCTTCCTGCCATGGTATGACATATAATATCATCTCTGTCTTCAAGTTCATTGGCAGAATTATCACTGTCACCCTTCACAAGTTCAATGGCATAATCTACATTCTGTTCAGTAACGACGCTGCCTTTTCTTGCTATGGCATATATATCATTCAAAACCTTTAATGCCTTATCCACATTTTTTTCATCACCTGTTATGATCAGCTCCTCGCCTCTGTAAACATAGGTGACATCAAATGCTTTCTCGACCTTTCTAATGTTTCTGTCAAACTGGCCAAAGACATTCTGTATATTGGAATTATCAATAATTATCGTTTTATGCGTAGAAGACATTCAAATCCTCCTTATAACAAAAGATGCCGCGAATTTTCACGGCATCTTAATACGTATATATTTACTTATACTTACGCTTTCTTGCAGCCTCAGACTTCTTCTTACGTCTTACGCTTGGCTTCTCGTAATGCTCTCTCTTACGAATTTCCTGCTGAATTCCGGCCTTAGCACAGTTTCTCTTGAATCTGCGAAGAGCGCTATCCAGTGTTTCATTCTCTTTAACGATTACGCTTGACAAATATCTCACCTCCCCTTATTAGGATTAGAACGAATGTTATTATAACATATTAATATTGATTGTCAAGGCGAATTAGTCATAAATCCGTTAAATATAGGCTTAAAGCTGGCCTTTTGCCGTTTCAACACCTGCTTCAAGTGCCTTTTCGATTCCTGACGGATCCTTTCCACCTGCCTGAGCCATGTTAGGTCTTCCGCCACCGCCGCCTCCAACGATAGGAGCGATAGCCTTGATAATATTTCCTGCATGGATACCTGATGAAACAGCACTGTCATCAGCCATAACAAGCAGATTTACCTTTCCGTCGTTGTCGGATGCGATGATCACTACTGACTTTCCGAGCTTCTGCTTCATATCATCACCGAGTGTCCTCATTGCGTTAGCATCTACTCCCGAAAGCTTGATAGGAAGGATCTTCACACCGTTTGCTTCAACAACATTATCCATAACGTCAGCTGCTGCAGCCTTAGCCATCTTATCTTTGAGACTCTGGTTCTCTGACTGAAGAGCCTTGATCTCATCCATAAGAGCCTGAATCTTATCAGAAAGCTTTGAAGGTTCTGATTTAGCTGTTGCTGCTGCATTAATAAGTGCAGCCTCAATATCCTTGTAATAATTCATGGCACCTGTGCCTGTAAGTGCTTCAATTCTTCTTACACCGGCAGCGATACCCTGTTCCGAAACAATCTTAAATGTATTTATAACGCCTGTATGTGCTACATGAGTACCACCGCAAAGCTCTATAGACCAGTCGCCCATGTTTACGACACGTACTGTATCGCCGTACTTCTCACCGAAAAGTGCCATAGCTCCTGTCTTCTTAGCATCTTCTATAGACATTACATCAGTTCTTACGTTAAGATCAGCTGCAATCTTGGCATTAACGATTTCTTCCACCTTCTTAATCTCATCAGCTGTCATAGCCTGATCATGAGAGAAGTCGAATCTGAGTCTGTCATCAGCAACATATGAGCCCTTCTGCTCAACATGATCGCCGAGAACAGTCTTAAGTGCCTTCTGAAGAAGGTGTGTAGCCGAATGGTTCTTGCAGATATCAGAACGTCTTACATCACAAACCTTAAGAACCGCCTTTTCTCCTGCTTCAATGCTTCCTGAAACAACTGTTCCCACATGAACATATCTTCCATCCTTAAGCTTGATCACATCTTCTACATCAAATGTTCCGGACTCAGTCTCAATCTTACCCTTATCTGCTGTCTGACCACCCATTGTTGCATAGAAAGGTGTCTTAGGTGTAATGATAGCTCCTGACATACCTTCTTCTATTGATTCTGCTGCAGCATCCCCGCTGACAAGAACATCAATAACGCTCTCATCTTCAGTCTTATCATATCCTGTGAACTCAGTAGCTGCCGAACTTCCGAGACCGTTAAATACATTATCATCGGATGTAAGCTTAGCTGAGAAATTCTGATTCTCTCTTGCTCTCTGCTTTGCAGCTTCCATAGCTTTATCAAAACCGGCTTCATCAACTGTAAGTCCTGCTTCTTCAGCCATCTCTACAGTAAGCTCGATCGGAAATCCGAATGTATCATAAAGATAAAATGCTTCCTCACCGTTTATCTCATTTCCTGATGCAGTCTTCTTCTCATCAAGAATCTTTGTGAATTCCTTCATACCATTCTCAAGAGTACTCTCGAAACGTACGATTTCCTTATCAAGTTCCTTAAGGATGAATTCACGGTTCTCAGTAAGCAGCGGATAGCTGTCATCATAAACCTTATCAATATAAATCTTTGCTACTTCAAGAAGATTTTCTTTCTTAAGACCAAGTGTACGTCCATGTCTTACAGCTCTTCTGATGAGACGGCGAAGTACATATCCGGCACCTACATTTGAAGGACGAAGCTTTGCAGCATCACCGATGAGCATTACGGATGTACGCATATGATCAGCAAGAATTCTCATAGATTTTGTAAGCTTCTCGTCATCATTATATTTAGCACCGGAAGCCTGCTCAATATATGAAATAGTCTCTGAAAAAAGATCTGTCTGATATACATCCTTGGTACCGTTGAGGAATGCAAGATTTCTCTCAAGTCCCCATCCTGTATCAACATTCTTCTGCTTAAGCGGTGTAAGATGTCCATCCTGATGCTTTTCATACTGCATAAAAACATCATTACCAAGCTCTGTATACTTTCCGCATGAACATCCCGGGCCGCAATTCGGACCGCAATCAGGGACGTCTGCTATATAGAACATCTCACTATCAGGACCGCAAGGACCATATTCAAGTCCCCACCAGTTATCCTCAGCAGGAAGATAATAAATATTCTCCGGTTTAAAACCTGAAGCGATTCTATACTGTGCACCCTCTTCATCACGAGGAGCGTTCTCATCGCCCGCAAATACAGTTGATGCAAGATGATCTCTGTCAAAGCCAAAAACCTGTGTAAGAAGTTCGAAACTCCACTTACATCTTTCTTCCTTGAAATAATCTCCAAGACTCCAGCTTCCCATCATTTCAAAAAATGTAACATGACTCTTATCACCAACTGAATCGATATCATTTGTACGAACACAGCCCTGAACATTACAAAGCCTTGTTCCAAGCGGATGCTTCTCACCCAGAAGGTAAGGCATTAACGGCTGCATTCCTGCAACATTAAAGAGAACACCGGTTGATCCGTCTGATACAAGTGAAACCGCACCGACATCAACATGTCCTCTTTCAATATAAAAGTCTTTCCAGGTCTTTCTTAACTCTTTTGAAGTAAACTGTCTCATAATTTTCCTCTCTGCTAATACATATTATCTCAGACATTTCAGTCCGGTTATTACTCTCTTTCTGCCAGTTCCCTGGTAATGTCTTCCCAGGTGATTCCTTTATCTGCCATAAGAACCATCATATGATACATAAGATCCGAAATTTCATATTTAATCTCTGAAGGATCGGGATTCTTTGCAGCAATAACAGTCTCAGTCGCTTCTTCACCGAACTTCTTTAGAATTTTGTCGATTCCCTGATCAAAAAGATAATTCGTATAACTTCCTTCACGAGGATTTTCACGTCTATCGATTATCGTATTATATACATCAGTAAATACACTGAAAGGATTAGCCAGATCTTTATCGCCTACGGATGTAAGCGGAGTAAAGAAACATGTCTCGTTTCCTGTATGACATGCCGGTCCGATCTGGTGAACCTTTGCAAGAATAGTATCTTTATCACAATCTATTATCAGTTCTTTCACATACTGGAAATGTCCGGATTCCTCGCCTTTTGTCCAAAGCTTATTTCTTGATCTTGAATAATACGTCATAAGCCCAGTTTCAATAGTCTTTGCATAAGACTCCTCATTCATATAGGCAAGCATCAGAACTTCATTTGTTTTATAATCCTGAGCAATACACGGAACAAGTCCATTGTTGTCTTTTTTGAATTCAGCAAAAGGAATACTGCTTACAAGACCTCTTACCGAAACTCCCATTTCAGCTAACAACTTCTTAACATCTCTGAGTCTAACTACAGATTCTGTTTCAGCATCGGAATATTCACAAGATGAAACAACCGCCTCATCGTATGTATCAAGAGCTTTCTTAATATCCTCAGCTTCAAAGCCTGTCATACGAGGCTTATAATCAGTAAGTGTCAGAACCCTCTCTTTACCGAATCTTGCAACTGCTTCATCATAAGCCTTTAAACCGGCTTCCGAAGAGGTATCTACAACAACTTTATCAGCTCCCGCATAGATCAGCTTCTTAACATCTTCAAATCTTCCGACACCACCGAATGCTGTTATCGGAACATCTGTTACAGAAACGATTTCTTTAATCTTAGCTGCATTTGGTTCTATATCCGCACGTGTTGCACCTGCATCCCAGAAAACCAGTCCGTCTGCACCCTTCGCGGTTATATCGATAATATCTTTTGTAGGCATTCCGCCATTAATTAAAACATATATCCTGTTCTGACTCATTTATAATGCTCCCTTTGTAGATAATAGACCGTCGCCGAGTCTTTCTTCTTTTGAAACTGCCATTTTAAGAGCATTTGCAAATGCCTTAAATGCAGCTTCGATTATATGATGATTATTTACACCCGAGAACTGCTTAAAATGTATATTCATTTCAGCACCGTAGGAAACTGCATAGAAGAATTCCTGGAACATTTCGGTATCGAAATATCCTACTCTCGGTACAGTAAGCTCTATGTCAGAGGAATAATACGGTCTGCCTGAAAGATCAACTGCAGAAAGTATAAGAGCTTCATCCATAGGCATTGTAAATGAACCATATCTTTTAATTCCTGCTTTATCTCCAACAGCCTTCTTAATAGCCTTGCCGAGAACAATACCGGTATCTTCTATTGAATGATGTGAATCAACATACAGATCTCCTTTAACTGCAACCTCAAGGTCGAAAAGGCCATGCTTAGCTAAGCTCTTCAGCATGTGATCAAAGAAGCCGATTCCTGTATCTACGGAAGATGCATCTCCCTTACCATCAAGATTTATCTTGATCCTGATATCTGTTTCTTCGGTTTTTCTTGAAATTTCAGCGATTCTGTCAGCCATACTTACCTCCGTTTCTTATTATATGGCACCTTCTGAATCATCCGGTGCCAAACCCCAACTATTCACTAAATACTATTTCTCGTCATCAAATCTTACTGCAATTGAATTTGCATGAGCTGTAAGACCTTCTGACTTAGCAAATATCTGAATATCCTCAGATACGGCTCTGAGAGCCTCCTCGGAATAACAAATGATGCTTGACTTCTTGATAAAGTCATCTACGCCAAGCGGTGAGAAAAATCTTGCAGTTCCGTTTGTCGGAAGTACATGATTAGGTCCGGCAAAATAATCTCCGAGCGGCTCGGATGAATACTCACCAAGGAATATTGCTCCGGCATTCTTAATCTTAGTCATAACATTCCAAGGATCCTTTGTTACAATCTCCATATGTTCAGGTGCAATCTCATTTGCCGCATCAACTGCATCATTCATATTATCGGCTATAAGTATCGCACCAAAATTCTCAAGGGACTTCTCAATTATTTCTTTTCTTTCAAGTCGCGCTGTAAATGTCTTTATCCATTCAGCAACATCATCAGCAAGCTTTTCGCTTGTAGTAACAAGAGTTGCCGATGCAAGCTCATCATGCTCTGCCTGAGACAGAAGATCTGCTGCAACAAACTTAGGATTTGCTGTTTCATCAGCAAGAACAAGAATCTCGCTAGGTCCTGCAATCGAATCTATGCTCACATGTCCGTATACTACTCTCTTTGCAAGTGCTACAAAAATATTACCCGGACCTACAATTTTATCAACTTTAGGAATACTCTCTGTTCCATATGCAAGTGCAGCTATTGCCTGAGCACCACCGCATTTATATATCTCTGTTACTCCGGCCTCCTTAGCGGCAACAAGAGTCATCGGATATACCTTTCCTTCAGCATTGCAAGGAGTTGTCATTATAATATTCGGAACTCCGGCAACATGAGCGGGAATGACATTCATAAGAACAGTCGATGGATATGCAGCCTTACCTCCCGGTACATATACACCTGCATATTCAACCGGTGATACTCTCTGTCCGAGAATAATACCCGTATCCTCTGTTGTGATCCATGTATTTCTCTTCTGCTTAATGTGGAAATCGCGAATATTCTTTATAGAACGTCTGATAACCTCAAGAAGCTTCTGATCAACAAGTGTATAAGCCTCTTCAATCTCAGCATCAGTGACTCTGATATTATCCGCATTTATTTCTGCCTTATCAAATTTCCTTGTATATTCAAAAACAGCCTCATCGCCTCGCTCATGAACATCGGCAACGATCTCCTTGACTGTTTTCTCATAATCTCCGTAATCATCGGTTGTTCTCTTTAGAAGTCCCGATAAGAGATTATTCTTGGTTTCACTTGTAAGCTTTACTTTCTTCATATGATCTCTCCAAATTCTGTAAAATGTATAGTACTTACTGATTATTGATCACGCCGTTTAGCTTAGTAAGAAAATCATCAATCCTCTCGTGCTGCATTCTGAGGCTTACCTGATTTACAACCACTCTTGCGGACAAAGGACATATTTCCTCAAGAACTGTAAGTCCGTTTTCCTTAAGGGTTGAACCTGTTTCAACTATATCAACTATAACCTCTGAAAGACCAACTATCGGTGCAAGCTCAACAGAGCCGTTCAATTTGATGATCTCAACTGTCTGATTCTTCTCGGATGAAAAATAATCCTTGGCAATATTAGGATATTTGGTAGCAACACGAATGATCTCATTACGATTAAGCAGTTCACCTGCACTCTCCGGACCGCAAACGCACATGCGGCACTTTCCGAGTCCGAGATCCATAACTTCAAAGAGATTACGTCCTTCTTCAAGAATTGTGTCTTTACCGACTATACCTATATCGGCTGCTCCGTATTCAACATAAGTAGGAACATCACTTGGCTTTGCGAGGAAGAATCTCATTCCGAGTTCTTCATTTGTAAAGATAAGCTTCCTGGTATCCTTATCTTTCATCTCCTCACAGGTTATTCCGATCTGTTCAAACAGCTTAAGTGAATCCTTTGCAAGTCTTCCCTTTGCCATTGCAAATGTAAGATATCTCATTTCAAAACCTCATATCTATTTATAGTACAATCTCATCATAATCCCCATCCGGATTAACAATGAGAATCTTGTCATAGCCCAACTTACTGAAATAATCTTTATACTCATCGACATCATGCTTCTTGGATTTTCTTATAAGATCCGTATAGCATCCGCGTCCTCTCAGATCAGCAGCAAGTTTAACAGCATATTTCTGACTGTCTATATCATAGATAACAGCAGAAATGCTGTCAGAATGCTTCATGTCTATCTTCTGACGTCTGAGTGCATTCATAAGTTCATCAATATATATAGCAAATCCTATAGACGGTGCTTCTTTACCGAATTGTGAAAGAAGATTATTGTATCTTCCTCCTTTTACAACAGGATTTCCTGTTCCGTAAGTAAATCCTCTGAACACAATACCTGTATAATAATTATATCCATGGATCATGCTGAGATCGAATCCGATATAATCCTGATATCCATAATAGGATAAAGCAGCATTCACCTTTCTGAGTCTGTCTATAGCTGAAAGGCTTCTCTCATTTGAGACGAGCTTTTCGGCTTCATCAAGCATCTGAGGGCCTCCGAAAAGCTTATCAAGACTTGTAAGAACCTTCTTTACATCCTCCGGTATATCAATCTTTGAAATATACTCTCTGAGGCCGAAGAAATTCTTTATCTTAATATATTCAGTAATTTTATGCTCTGTTTCGGAATCAATTCCCGCAGCACTTATTATACCTTTAAAGAAATCAGCTTCACCGATCTCAATACGAAAATCTTCAAGTCCCGCAGCCTTGAGACAGTCTATGGCACAAGCAAGAATATCCGCATCTGCGGCAGATGAATCATCATTGAAAAATTCACATCCGACCTGAGTCTCTTCACTGAGCTTACCCTGATGCTGATGAGTATTCTTAAATGTATGTCCTTCATAGCAGAGTCTTATCGGAAGCTCCACATCCTGATAATACTTTGCAACACTTCTTGCAATACTTGGTGTTATATCAGGTCTGAGAACAAGCGTATTATTCTCACGATCAAAGAATTTATACATATCGGTTGACGGAGCTGAGCCCTTATCTCTGTTAAATATATCAAAGAACTCAAAATGAGGTGTCTCAATATCCTGATTTCCGTAAAGCTTCAGAACATTATGGATATCATCCATAAGACATCTTTTTTCATCACATTCCAAACCGTATATATCTCTTACACCTTCAGGTGTCTGTAATAAAGTATCCTTCATATGTGTCTCCCGTAATTCAAAGAACTTCATCAATATTCCCAAGAACGAAGAACAACTCTTCATATCCCGGAACATTCAAAATATTTTAGTACAAAAAGAGTATTTAATCAAGAGTAAACAACGTCCATATATACTCCTGTTTTATCCTCTTTGCAGGTAGCAAACCTGTATTTCACACGAGTATTCTCATTATATCTTATCGAAATGTGCGAATACGGATATGCTGCCTCCTGGACAAGTCTCCTGAAAAGTTTGTCCGAAACTTCAACAGAGAACTCATTAAGCCTTATATCTACAATATATTTATTAAAGCTTACATTTACCGTAACGCTCTTTGTATTCTCGTCTTCTTCGGTAATCTCAACAAGCTTATCAATAACACTTTGATCCAGAACCAGATTGATCTTTCCGATATATTCATTAAACGCTCTAAACAATTTCAAGTCTCCTCACAGAAATCTACTGATTTCGGACAGTCTTATCAGGGATAGCATCATGGATTTCCCTGAACTTATCTCTATATATAATAAACATTCTTACAACCGCAGGATCAAAATGCTTACCGCTTTCTTTCATGATCTCTTCATACGCTTCATCAACCGACCATCCTTTCTTATATGAACGATCAGCCGTAAGAGCATCAAAAACATCACAAACAGCAATAAGTCTGGAAATGTATGCGATCTCTCCGCCCTTCATTCCAAGATAACCGGTTCCGTCCCATCTCTCATGATGCTCTTTCGCCATTACTGCAGCGAGCTTCATGATTTCACCGGGGCAGTTTCTGAGAAGTGCCTCTCCATAAAGAACATGGCTCTTCATAATGCTGAATTCTTCATCGGTCAGTTTACCCGGCTTATCCAGAACCTCCTCAGGTATCATAAGCTTTCCGATATCATGCATCATAGCAGCAGTAGCAACCTTCTCATTATATTCATCATCAAAGCCTGAAGCTTTTCCGAGAACCTTCATATATTCCGCAACTCTCTTAATATGTTCACCGGTCTCAAGTGATTTTGTTTCACTCATCTCAGAGAAAGCATATATGAGATATTTTTCATTCTCCTGCATAGTAATTGCAGTATCCATATATTTCTCTACCATCTGAGAATTTCTCGAAACGATAAAGAATGCCATGAAAGAAAAGAAAACTATAATAAGAATAAGCGGGAATATCATCCCGATATATATATCTTCAGTACTTGAAAATGTAGTATTCCTTAAAACCAGCTCAGGATGATTTATCTGAAACCAGGCTGATACAAGCATGATCGCAGATTCGAGCATCGATGTATAAAGAACAAATGTTCTGTTATAATACATTGACGCAAGAAGTATCGGGAAAAGAACAAGGGCAAAACACAACGTATTAAACTGCGTTACCAGAATACCCGTTACTATGACGATAGAAAAAATGATAATATGCCGGGTAATCTTCATCGAATACATCCTGAATACAGGAATGATTATACACGGCAAAAGATTAAATATCGCACATAGAATAGCCGTTATCAAAAGAACTTTAGGATCGTACTTTCCGAATATAAAAATAAGGAAATAAAACAGCACAATAAAATACAGAACGACCTTAAGACATCTGACAGAAATTCTGTTTATTTCTTCATTACTTTTATTTCTGTAATAGACTTTATCCATATGCTCCGAGAAGCTCCCCTGTTAAAAAATGAGATGTGTCTTACACTATCAGACACACCTCATTATCATACCATTTTTAGTCCTCTTTTACAACAATTGGGTCTGCATCTCTCCATGTACCATCGATATTATAGAAATCTCTCATTTCCTCTGAAAAAAGATGTACCACAATATCGCCGTAATCAAGAAGTACCCAGCCGCTTTCCGATCTTCCTTCACGACCGATAAGATTATATTCGTTTTTAACCATTGTTTCTTCAACACCATCAACCATAGCATCCAGCTGAGACTTATTTGAAGCAGACGCTATAACAAATCCGTCACAGATTGATGTAAGCTGAGTTATATCAAGTGCTTTGATATCAAATGCTTTCTTTGATTCAAGTGCTTTTACGGTTTTTTCTATCATGTCTTTATACATTGCCACTGTTCTCCTGTCTATTCTGCCTTACTGTAATAGTCATATGTTTCCTGAGTAAGCTCATCTATTGCATAATCTCTTGTCCAGAGATATTCAAGAGTATTTCGTAATATGTGAAGGACACATTTATCCAGATCAGTAAAGGCTTCTTTCCTTATTGACGGAAGTTCGTCAAGCATCTTACGATTTGGTTCTATATAATCTGCCACATATATTATCTTATCAAGTAAGGTCATCTTTGGACGTCCGGTAGTATGATATATGATCGAATCAAGTATTTCCTGATCCTTTATTCCGAACTTCTCTTTAGCATAATATGCTCCGAGCTTACCGTGAAGAAGATCCGGATTTGCATATTCACTGCTGTTTATTGAAATTCCGAACTTCTTGGCCTTTTTCAGCTTCTCTTCCTCTGTAAAGCATTTAGCATTATCATGCAGCAGGCCGGCAATCCTTGCCTTCTCAACATCATAGCCATATGTCATAGCCAGACATGCCGCTGTATACTCAACTCCTATCGAATGAACAAATCTTTTATCCGAAAGCTTCTTCTTAAGCTTCTTAACCGCTTCATCTCTGTCAAACTGCATCACTAATACCTCTGTAAAGCTTATTATTTTTTATATATTCGGCAACCTCATCAGTAACAAGTCCCTTCAGGCTCTTACCCTTTGAAGCTCTGAGTCTGATATCGGTTGATGAAATATCGCATTCTTCCATATTGAGCAGCAATATTGCAGCATCACTGTGTCTGGTATAAATATCTCTGATTATATCTTTAGACCTGTCTCTGTCAGTTTTGCCTCTTACAGCCGTAAGAAATGTAACACTGCCGAGAAGTTCATCCGCATCAACCCATTTCTCGACCCATTCAAGGCTGTCCCCACCGATGATAAAGTAAATCTTTCTGTCCTGATCTTCCTTCTTTAATTCTCTGATCGTATCGATTGTATGGGTTATTCCGCCGCGCTTTATTTCCATATCAGACACACTTAGATAAGGATAATCCTTGATCATAAGATTTATCATATTTATTCTGTCTTTATCAGGAGCAAATTTATCATTATCTTTATAATATGTTGATTTATTGGGCATAAATACGATATTATCCAGACCGTATTCGCTATGAGCCGCCTTAACCATTTCGAGATGTCCGAGGTGGACCGGATTAAAGGAGCCGCCCATTATCGTTATATTATTTTCTCTTATCATTAACTTTCTTTTCTCCCGGGAAGTAAATCTTTATATTTTCATTATTTCTCTTATATAAAACAATCTTTCTTCCGATAACCTGAACAACCTCGGAACGAGATCTTTCAGCAAGTGTATGTGCGATTTCGTTAATATCGTCCTCGCAATTTTTAAGTACATTTATCTTTATAAGCTCTCTGGCAGTGAGTGCTTCATCTGCCGCTTTTACAAATTCCGGTGTAAGACTGGATTTACCAAGTGAAAGAACCGGTGTAATATTCATCGCGAGCCCTTTAAGAAATGCTCTGTCTTTAGTAGTCATTTTTATTCCTCTTTCAAAATATAATAATATATGCCGGCTGTAAGATATTTATTCGTAATATACGAACTCGTGGCCGTAGACATTAACCGTGTCTCCTTCTTTCATGCCGAGAGCAACCAGCTCGTCAAGAATACCATTCTTCTTCATAAAGTTCTGGAAGAACAGGAATCCCTTCTCATCTTCAAGATTTGTATATCCGAGCATCCTTTCAACTCTTGGTCCTTCTACAAGGTATGTATCCTTAAGATCCGTAGACTTAGAACAATAAATCGGAAGCTCCGGAGAATCCTTCAGTTCTTCTATATCCATTTCAGATTCAAATACCATATTTTCCTTAGGTATTGTCTGGAGAATTTCAAATACCGCATTCAGGAGTTCACGTACGCCTTCTCCCGTAGCAGCTGAAATCGGATATACATTAATATCAGGAAAAGCCTCATGCAGCTTACTGATCACTGCATTTCTATCTTCTTCAGAAAGAATATCCAGTTTATTTGCAGCAATAACCATTGGACGTGATGCGAGTTCTTCATTATAAGTCTTTAGCTCGCTGTTAATAACCTTGATATCTTCAATAGGATCTCTATCTTCAACAGATGCCGCATCGATCACGTGAATAAGAACTCTTGTTCTTTCAATATGTCTGAGGAAATCAAAGCCGAGGCCAACACCTTCGGATGCACCTTCAATGATTCCCGGTATATCCGCCATAACGAAACCTCTTTCAGGTCCGAGGTCGACAACACCTAAATTCGGAACCAATGTAGTAAAATGATAATCGGCAATCTTAGGTCTCGCATTTGAAACTGATGCAAGAAGTGTTGATTTTCCTACACTCGGAAAACCGACAAGTCCTACATCGGCAATCATTTTCAGTTCAAGGGTGAGATATTTCTCAGTAGCAGGCTGACCGGGCTGAGCATATTTAGGAGCCTGCATAACGCTTGTAACATAATGGCGGTTACCTCTTCCGCCATGACCGCCATGCATAAGGATGAAAGGCTCTGTTCTGTCAGCCATATCGATAATAACTTTACCTGATTCAAAATCTCTTATTACGGTTCCCGGTGGTACCTTAAGAGTAATATCCGCACCATTAGCACCGTGACAATTGCGCTTTCCGCCTTCCTGTCCGTCGCCGGCTTTATACTTTCTTACATTTCTGAAATCAGTTAAAGTATTAAGTCCGGGATCAACAACAACATAAACATTGCCGCCGTCACCACCGTCACCACCATCAGGGCCTCCATTAGGTACATAGAGTTCTCTTCGGAATGAAACATGTCCGTCTCCGCCCTTACCGGATCTTACAAATATTTTAGCTCTGTCCGCAAAATACATACAAATCACCTTTTAATATAATAAAAAGGAGCTTTGTAAAACTACAAAGCTCCATTCGTTTAGATACGTAATCGAAGATTAAGCTACAGGATAAATTGAAACCTGCTTCTTATCTCTTCCGAGTCTCTCATATCTTACAACTCCATCTGTTAATGCGAAAAGTGTGTCGTCTCCGCCACGTCCAACATTAAGTCCCGGATGGATCTTTGTTCCACGCTGTGTATAAAGTATATTTCCAGCCTTTACAAACTGTCCGTCTGCTCTTTTTGCTCCAAGTCTCTTGGATGCTGAATCTCTACCGTTCTTGGTAGAACCCATTCCCTTTTTATGAGCGAAGAGCTGTAAATTCATCTGCATTTAATTTACCTCCCTAAAAAACACCTTAATATATTCATCCGAATCATATTCTTTGTAGATATCACAAAGACCGAGTCTTAAAGACTTTATAATAAGCTCGCTTTCAGGACTTACCTTTCCGCATACTTTACAATTGATCGTTCCTTCCGAATCTTCGGAAATGATCGTATCATTAGTAAGCTGCTCAAGGCTGTTAACAGCATTTATGGTCAGAGCGGAAACCGCAGCACATATAATGTCACGTCCCTCATCATCATAATCTGCATGGCCCTTTACAGAGAAGCCTATATATTGGCCGTTTCTTGTATAGAAAGCTGCTTTTATCATAATCCTGCCTTCGTTCGTGATATTCTGCAAATCAAAACTACTTACGCATTGATGCTTTCAATCTTTACTTCTGTGTAAGGCTGTCTGTGTCCGTTCTTCTTGTGGTAACCGGACTTTCTCTTGTAGTGATATACTACAACCTTCTTAGCCTTAGCAGTCTTTACAACAGTAGCCTTAACAGATGCGCTCTTTACGTCATTACCGCAAACAACTCCATCATCTGTTGATACAAGGATAACATCATCAAATGTAACCTCAGCGCCATCTTCAGCTCCGAGCTTTTCTACCTTAATAACGTCTCCTTCTTCTACTTTGTACTGCTTTCCACCTGTTGCTATAATAGCATACATGGCTAGTACCTCCTATACTTAAATCTCGCCGGTTTCGGTGGCGTCTCATATAATCGGGCGCACTTTCCCTACCTCACCGTGCGGCATACCGTGCTATATTAACATATAGTTGTAACATCGTCAATCTCTTTTTTATAAAAAACTTCAACAGTTTCAAAATATCTGAAATTCCTGGATGCTTCTCTGAAATCATGTTTTTTTCTTACAACCGAACCTGATGTAAAATATGAAACATCAGTTGTTGGATTTCCGGAAAATGACAGATGATTTTTCGGATTTTCAACAAAAGCCGTTTTTACACAGTCAGCTTTTTTTATTCTGTACTTTATCCTCTGTCTCATAAAAACCCAAATAGCGATGCATGTCAGAACTGCAGCAGCTATTATAAGAAGAATGCTTATTCCCAGATTAATAGAAAGATCTTTATGAAATATAATTAATAAAAATGCCGCAGCCAAAGCCCCCCATAAGGAATATACGGGACACTTTTGAGAAAGGATCGATAAAGAAGCTCTCTTCAAAGCCGTCCTTGTAAGCACAGTTCTGTTTTCTTCAGTAATCATCCTCGGAGAACTATCAACCTTAAAAAGATCAGGATGAATAGCCATTTCAAGATCATCAAAATTCACATCATCAAGGAAATTATACTCCGGTGCCTCTGCTGCACCTGTAATATCCGACATCGGAATAATACAGACTGAGTCTTTATTCTTAAGAATATATACTCTGCTGCCTCTGTTTAACATCCTAGGTTTCTTAAAGTCTGTATAGACAAGTTCAAGATAATGAGGAACCGGACTCTTATAATCATTTTCAAGAATCGCATAATAAAGCTTATGATTGATCGTATTATATAGAACCGTACCTGTATCAATCATTAGTTCCGGATCTTTAAACAACATTTTTAGAGATCTGTTCTTAATATAAACCTTGAGTAAATTATATATTACGATTGCAAAAATAATAAATACAATAAAAACAGGCCAGAAATTATCATATGAAATAAAAAACTTATTACCATAGTCTTCAGCAAAATTTGGTATGACAACTATCAGACCGGTTAATAGACCGACAATGATACCGAAATAATCAACAAATCTCGAATTACTAAAGCCATGACTTATAATTCCTGCAATAATATTATTCCTGTTTTCATAAAGCTTACTCTTTAAGCCTTCATCCGGTTTAATATACATAGTTTATACAAACTCCCCTAATACTCAACCCTTCAATACTTCATGAAGCGGTTTTGACTTCTTCTGTCTTGTAAGTTCGATAAGTCCAAGTCCTGTAGTATCAATATATACAGTTCTTGTAGAATCTCTACCAATAACTTCCTTAATATGTTCAACCAGAATTTTATAGTTTTCCGTGTCTTTCATATTTATAAAATCTATTATAATTATTCCCGATAGATTTCTGACACGAAGCAGTCTTCCGATCATATCAGCAGCTTCCATATTGATTTTAAGAAAGTTCTGCTGTTTATCCTTCACAGATATAGCCTTACCGGAATTAACGTCTATAACCGTCATTGCTTCGGTAAGATCAACATTTAGCCAGGCTCCGGATTTAAGATAAACTACTTTCTTCATAAACTTTGAAAGCTTCGTATCAATATTATACGAAATCAGAGCCTCATCATTTTCTAACACTTCAAAATCATCGGATCTATATCTTTTACTTATTTCACGTATAGAGTTAGAAACATTTGTTTCATTTTTGTAGATCAAAGTGCCTGAAACAGAATGCTTAGAAAGATCTAAGGATTTTTTTAGTTTACATAATAATTTTATGGTTTCCTCTCTTAAATCTTCAAAGGAAACTGATTCTGCATCAGTCCTTATAACTGCACCAATGAATTTGTCAGCAAGTCCGATTTTAGGAACTTCTTCTGAAAAAATAGTCTCAAGTTCTTTCTTAAGAGCTTCTCTCTTAGCATTATCTTCAATTTTTTTTGAAGCACCGATAACACCGCTTCTGTTAAGAACAATATTATTTCCAACAAATTCAAAATTGGCTGTAGCTTCTGCCTTCTTCGTCTTTACCTGCTCTCTCGCAATCTGGATCAGAAGAATATCGCCCTCGCATACCTTATCTGTATTTGCAGTATGCCTGATAAATATATGCTTTCCTTCGTTATCTTTAAGAGAATAATATAGAGTATCTCCTGTTCCGGCATCAAGAAAAGCCGCATCTATATTACTTACGACCTTGGCAACTCTGGCGGTATAAATATTTCCCAGAGTGGAATCTTCGGAAAGTGAAACTGTCTCAACCAGTTTTCCATCCTCAAGGATAAATCCGAGCTTCTTATTCTTATAATTTCCGATGATCAGTTTAGTCATATCTTTACCATATATCAGTTCTTAAAGCTGTGAATAGGTGCAGGAATTCTTCCCTCTCTGTTTATAAATTCAGAACAATCATATTTATTGACCGGCATAATAGGAGCTTCTCCGAGAAGTCCGCCGAGAACTATCTTATCTCCAACCTCTTTACCCGGTACAGGAATTATACGGACAGCCGTAGTTTTCTGATTTATCATACCTATTGCCATTTCATCTGCGATAATTCCTGAAATCGTTGAAGCAGATGTATCTCCTGGGATTGCAATCATATCAAGACCTACGGAGCATACGCATGTCATAGCCTCAAGCTTTTCTATAGTAAGTGATCCTACATTTACAGCATCGATCATGCCCTGATCCTCACTTACCGGTATAAATGCTCCTGATAGTCCGCCAACATATGAAGATGCCATGATACCACCCTTCTTAACCTGATCGTTGAGAAGTGCAAGAGCAGCTGTTGTACCGGGAGCTCCAACTCTCTCAAGTCCGATAAGCTGAAGAATATCAGCAACCGAGTCACCGATCGCAGGCGTTGGAGCAAGACTGAGATCGATAATTCCGAACGGAACACCCAGACGCTTTGAAGCTTCCTGAGCAACGAGCTGTCCAACTCTTGTGATCTTAAATGCAGTCTTCTTTATAGTCTCACAGAGAACCTCAAAGCTCTCCCCCTTAACACTTTCAAGTGCAGTCTTTACAACACCGGGTCCGCTGACACCTACATTTATTACGCAGTCACCTTCTGTAACTCCGTGAAATGCACCGGCCATAAAAGGATTATCATCAGGTGCATTACAAAATACAACAAACTTGGCACATCCGATTGCATCTCTATCCGCTGTAACATCGGCTGTCTTCTTAACAATCTCACCGATGAGTCTTACGGCATCCATGTTAAGTCCGGTCTTTGTAGAGCCGCAGTTTACGGAGCTGCAGACAAGTTCAGTCTCGGCAAGAGCCTGTGGAATAGATTCAATAAGCAGCCTGTCAGCCTTTGTCATGCTCTTGGAGACAATAGCCGAATAACCTCCGAGGAAGTTTACTCCAACCTCATGAGCTGCCTTATCAAGAACCTTTGCGATCTTTACAAAATCTTCCGACGACTTACAAACAGAACCACCGACAAGTGCAATAGGTGTAACGGATATTCTTTTATTTACAATCGGAATTCCATAATCCTTTGTAATATCATTTCCTGTCTTTACAAGATCCTTTGCAAGGCTTGTTATCTTGTTATATATATTTGTACAAGTATCATCTACATCAGTCCCTATACAATCAAGCAGAGATATACCCATTGTAATAGTTCTTACATCAAGATTCATCTTGCCTATCATTTCATTTGTCTCAAGGACTTCATTAAGTGTAATCAAGTTATATTACCTCACTTTCAAAATTTACATGTTTAATGCACTAGATTCTATGCATCATCGCAAAAATCTCTTCCTTCTGAGCTTTAATCTGTACGCCGATCTCGTGGCCGATTGATTCAAGTTCAGATGCAATCTCAGCATGTGACTTTGTAGATGCAGATGTATCAACAAGCATCATCATATTAAAATACCCCTGCATAGTAGTCTGGGTAATATCATTTATATTAATATTGTTATTTGCAAAGTATGTACATACCTTTGCTATAATTCCTACAGTATCTTTTCCTACAACCGTAACAACTGTTTTTGTCATTGTCTTTCCCTCCGAAATCGTAATTATACTGTCATATAGTAAATATATTCATATATTGTATCAACAACGGTTATTCTAACATAGATAGGATAAAATAAAAAGAGCCGAAGTTTACCAAACTTCAGCTCTGATTACAGATAAAATTATACCATTTATCCGACATTATATTCTCTGATCACCCAGTCATATTGTTCAAGACCGATATCTGTTCCGCACTGATGACAGATTCTTCCGTCAAGAAGTGAGATCGGTGAACCACAGCATTTGCATCTCATTACAGACGGAGCACATACAACCTGAGTCTTACATGCCGCTGATTTAGTCAGTGTAAGATTAAGCTTCTCTGATTTTTTACTGCATTTTTTTCCGTTATATGAAATAAGATTCAGCCCTGCTTCAACGTCTGCTATCTGAAGCCCCTGATCTACCCGATAGTTCCTGAGTGTAATATAATCCATATCCATATCGATCACATTAGTATAATTATTCAACAAACCACTTATGTCCTTATATGAAAATGCATTTATCTGTTCTTTCGTATCAGCATAATGTATGGCAGCAATCTTGTTCTGCACATTTGAATAAAAACCGTTTATAGAAAACAGATTATCAAACTTCTTGACTATATTCTCTATATTCTTATCATCTCTTGATGCAGCTTTAATCTTATCCAGAATTTTCTTAGATGTATAATTAGCTGATGCACCGAATTGAATAAACGGAAATATACATACAATAAAGAAAAATACTCCGATAAATGTAAATGCAGCAGCCGGAAAAAGTGCTGTAAAAAGAGTGGCCATAAATGTCATTATCGGTCCGGAGCCTGTTTCGGAAGCTACATCACCTGAAACGCGAAATGCCCAGTAACTGCAGAATATAAGACATATCAATCCCCAAATGATACTGCTCAATACGATCATCTTATGTCTGAAATCTTTATATTTCTCATATTCTACATCATAATCTTTTCTCAGAGCAAAGTCGGATACTCTTAAACCGAGATCTTCAACCATGAATTTTGTTCTGCAAAAATCACATCCATCAAGAAGATTCTCTCTTGTTGTCATCGAACCGCAGTTAGGACATATTATTTTATTAGTACCTGAACTTTTAGCATTTATAAGCGTATAACATGCGATATCCTTATCGACTCTGTTATATATACATTTTCCGTTCTTTGAAAAAACCGATCTGGCAGCTATATCCTCTTTGACATCGGTTATCTGATATTTGCCGTCAAAATATGTTTTACTATATACGGCGCGTCCACCATAATTCTTTCTTATTGAATCAAGGTTGAATGCAACACCCATTCTTTTCAATCTGTTTCTTCTGAAATCAAGGATATTTCTGTATATCTGAGTAACATTTTCCTGGATCGGTTCGTTTTCGGATCCGGTATTATATTTAAAAAATAAAGAAAGATTTGATCTGAATGCCGATATCAGGCGTTCGACAAGATTCTTATCCGCTTCGGCGCCATAGTTATTCAGGAAAAATCCGGTAAGCCCGTTCTTGATATCCTGTCCTATAAGGATCACATTATCCTTAAGCTTTCCCTTTTTCGCTGAGGACTGTTTAAGTTCGGAAATCGCAAACTTCAAAAGAATGATTCCCGGAATAAGGAACAGAAGTCCAAAGACAAACATAGCGATCCGGCTTGCTATGCCAAATTCAGGATCTTTACTGAAGAAGCACATTTCAAGCATTCCACCGCCTACCAAGATTAAAGCTATCGAGCCAAGGAGCATTCCCATAATCAAACCTCCGAAAATCTATAATTCAATAACATCTCCGGGTTCATCACGCTTTGCAACATTCAGATTAAAGTCTCTGACATCATCAGAGAAAGGATTATCCTGTATTTCGGATTTAACCGTCTCATATGCAAGCTCTTCAAAATTGTTTTCTTTTGATAAATGACCAAGAGATATTGATATTATATGATCATTCAACAGTTCTTTAATCAGCCTTCCGGATGAATCATTTGATAAATGTCCTCTATCTCCGAGAATTCTTCTTTTAAGATCATATGGATAAGGACCTACTTCAAGCATATGAACATCATGATTCGATTCAATAAGCATTGCATCACTGTTCATAAGAAACTGACGCAGATCGTCATCATAACAACCCATATCCGTTGCAATTACTGCCTTTCTGCTTCCTTCATGAAAACTATAACAAACAGGTTCACGCGCATCATGAGATATTGGATGAACTCTGATCTCAAGATTACCCACAGAGAAAATATCATTACTTCCTATCTCTCTGAAAAGAGAGCTGTCATACTTACCCATATTTCTGCATTCCTTGATACCCTGAATAGTACCCTCGGTTGCAAAAACAGGTATATCATATTTCCTGAGAAGCACTCCGAGCCCCTTGATATGATCATTATGTTCATGTGTTATCAGAACTCCGTCGATATCTTTCCCGGTATGACCTGCTTTATTAAGTCCTTCTTCGATTTTCTTTAAACTGATGCCTGTATCAACCAGGATAACCGTATCTCCGTCTCCGATATAGGTACAGTTACCGCTGCTTCCACTGGCAATACTCATCATTCTCATATATTATTTCCAATCAATTTAATAACTTATTGGGGATAAATAAATAACACATAAAAAATTACACATATATAAATTACATATATAAAATATATCAATCCCCTATATAATTATAGGTGCCAAAAGAAACTTTTGACACCTAAATTTTATCATTTATTCAGGCTTTAGAAAATAGCCTTCGGGCTCTTATCTATCGGTCTGTAGCCCTTCTCCTTAAGAACCTCAAAAATCTTTTCCTTATGCTCAGGTCCAAAGGCCTCAAGCGTGATAACAAGTTCCACAGCTGTATTTCTGTTGAGTGATACAAACTGATTATGATCGAGCTTGATGATATTTCCCTGAAGCTCTGCAATTATATTCGAAACTTTACCAAGTTCTCCCGGCTTATCCGGAAGAAGAACCGATACAGTAAAGATACGGCTTCTTGCAATAAGTCCATGCTGAACAACCGAAGAAAGCGTGATGATATCCATATTTCCGCCGGATATAATGCTTACAACCTTCTTGCCTTCAGCCGGAAGATGCTTTAATGCAGCGACTGTAAGAAGTCCTGAATTCTCGGCTATCATCTTATGATTCTCGATCATATCAAGAAATGTAACTATAAGTTCGCTGTCTTCTACAGTTATTATCTCATCGATATTCTTCTGAATATACGGGAATATCTTTTCACCCGGTGTTTTTACTGCGGTACCGTCAGCTATTGTATTAACACCCGGAAGTGTTGTAACAGAACCCTTTTCAAGTGACACCTGCATACAGTTAGCTCCTGCAGGCTCAACACCTATAACCTTAATATTCGGATTCATCATCTTCGCAAGTGTCGATACACCTGTTGCAAGTCCGCCTCCTCCGATAGGTACAAGAATTATATCTACAAAAGGAAGTTCCTTCAGGATCTCCATAGCTACCGTACTTTGACCTGTTGCAACTCCGAGATCATCAAAAGGATGGATAAAAGTATATCCCTTCTCTTCAGCAAGCTTAAGAGCATATTCACAGGATTCATCATATACGTCTCCGTAGAGAACAACCTCAGCTCCGTAGCTCTTCGTACGATTAACCTTTATAAGCGGAGTTGTTGTCGGCATAACGATCACAGCCTTAACTCCGTAAGCCTTTGCAGCATAAGCAACACCCTGTGCATGATTTCCCGCAGATGCTGTAATAAGTCCCTTCTCTCTTTCTTCATCAGAAAGCGTACTTATCTTATAATATGCACCCCTTATCTTATATGCACCTGTAACCTGCATATTTTCAGGTTTCAGATAAACTCTGTTACCTGTAAGATTACTGAAATATTCTGATTCAATGAGGCCTGTATTACGAGCAACCTTTGAAACAACCTCGTATGCCTCTTCGCATTTCTCTCTGGTTATTGTATCCATACTAATACCTCGTCATCATTTACCAAAGGGACTTCCCTTCGGTAAGTAGTATTAAAATATTTAAATCTAACATCCGGCATTTTAAAGCCATGAAATATTACTCTTCAAAATTGCCTGCTACTCCGCTATCCATAATGATATCCGTATCCTTCTTAACATCAAAGTCAGCAAACAAAGCATTAATATATTCTTCCGGATCAAACTTCTGAAGATCGGTGATCTTCTCACCAACACCGATATATTTGATCGGACATTTAAGCTCATTCATAATGGCTATTGCAATACCACCCTTGGCAGTACCGTCAAGCTTAGTAAGAATGATTCCGTTAATCTCAGTTACTGTCGAGAACTGTCTGGCCTGTTCCAGAGCATTCTGTCCTGTTGATCCGTCAAGAACGATCATTGTTTCAACATAAGCTTCCGGATATTCTCGTTCTATAACTCTTCTCATTTTTGCAAGCTCATCCATGAGATTTTTCTTGTTATGAAGACGGCCGGCTGTATCTATAAGAAGAAGATCCGTCTTACGTGCCTTTGCTGCTTTAACTGCATCAAATACAACAGCTGAAGGATCAGATCCTTCATTATGCGCAATAATATCCACTCCGGCTCTTTCAGCCCATGTACGAAGCTGTTCGATAGCTCCCGCTCTGAAGGTATCTGCAGCGGCAACCATTGTACGTCTTCCGTCGCCCTTATATAGAGCAGCAAGCTTTCCTACGGAAGTTGTCTTTCCGACACCGTTTACGCCTATGATAAATACAACACTATGTGCATCCTCATAACAGTAAGCTGCATCATTCAGAACTATCTGATCACGAAGAATATTCTTAACGAGTTCCTTGCATTCCTCGGCATCTGTAATTCCGAGTTCTTCTACCTTTTCTCTTAATTCATCGATAACCTTTTCCGTTGTTTCAAAACCCATATCTGACTCGATGAGTGTTTCTTCAAGATTGTCATAGAAATCATCATCGATTTTCTTTGTCTGCTTAAAAACATTGGATATATTCTGGCTGGTCTTCTTGAGGCCTTCCTTTAATCTTTGAAAAAATCCCATTATTCCCTCCACGTAATTCAGTTTATTTCAGCAGGAGCCACAATCGGCAATGCCCCTGAGATGACACAACTGGAATGGTCACTCAGGGGCATTCCGATTGTGTCTCCTGAGATGACAAAAATATTTAGTCGGCCAAATATATTGACCATTCATATATTATAGCCGGCCAAATAATATTGAACATACAAATATATTAATCGTCCAGGTCGTCTTCGATAAGATTAACAGAAACGAGTGTCGAAACACCTTTCTCCTGCATTGTAATACCGTACAAACGATTTGCTGCCTCCATAGTACCCTTTCTGTGTGTGATAACTATGAACTGTGTTGACTTGGTTAATCTGTCAAGATAATGTGCGAAGTGTCCTACGTTTGCATCATCCAAGGCAGCCTCGATCTCATCAAGGATACAGAATGGTGACGGCTTAAGACTCTGGATTGCAAAAAGAAGAGAAATCGCAGTAAGACTCTTCTCACCACCCGAAAGCTGCATCATATTCTGAAGTTTCTTTCCCGGCGGCTGAGCATTTATTATTACACCTGTTTCAAGAAGATTTTCCTCATCAACAAGTGTAAGTGATGCTTTACCACCTCCGAAAAGCTCTTTGAATACCTTGGCAAACATTTCCTGAATATCCTTAAACTTCTCGGCGAATGTCTCCTTCATCGCCTTATCAAGATCGGCGATTATGCTCTTAAGATTCGCCTCTGCCTGAAGAATATCATCTCTTTGACCCTTCAGGAAGAAATATCTCTCGGATACATCCTTATATTCTTCAATTGCATTTACATTTACATCACCCAGTGCTTTGATCTTCTGCTTTACACTGTTTATGTCTTTCTTAAGAGATGCAGCAGTTCCGCATTCTTCATCTCTGAGTTCCGCAGCAGCACTGTAAGTCATCTGATATTCTTCCCACATATAATTTGTGAGATTATCCTTATCCGATTCAAGCTTTTCGAGAGTCATCTTGAGTGAATACTCAGACTTCTCGAGACCGCTGATCTGCTGTGTAAGTCCGTCTCTCTTCTCAAAGAACCGCTTATGATTCTTATTAATATCTTCTCTTTGAGTAGTAAGCTCTGCAAGCTTGTCAGCTATCTTTGCCATTTCCGTGGCATTATCAGCCTTCTGTTTCTTCAGTTCTTCATATTCTTCCTGAAGTGCTTCAACATTATCGGACTGATCAAGAAGTCTTTCACGACAGTTTTCAATCTCATCCTCAACTCTGTCTTTATCAAGTCCGAGTCTTATAAGGTCACTCTCGATATATCCTTCGCTCTGCTTTACTGTACTTGCTTCAAGAGTTGCAGCCTGAACATCATTTTCTCTTGCTGTTCTCTCTTCTTTCTTCTCAGTAAGCTCCTTCTCAAGCTTTTCTATAAGAACATTTCTGTCATTTATAGCATTTTCAGCCTGCTTACCCGAATCAAAAAGCTCTGCCTTATTATCTTCAATCTGTTTAACCTGTGTCTGAAGTTCCTGATTTTCCATATTGATCGATGCAAAATCAGCTTCAATCGCACTGAGTTTCTCTTCAATACCTGAAAGGCGGATATTCACAGAGTTCTGATCTATAGAAAGTCTCTGAATCTGCTTCTGGAAATTATCACGCTGCTCCTTCAGAGAGTCTCTCTTCATCTTAAGATTCGTTTCTTCTTCTCTGGCTTTTCTGAGGAGATTATTAGTCTCACCTATCTCCTTTGTAATCTCATCAAGCTCTCTCTTACGACCGAGAAGATTACTGGAATTTCTGAAAGCTCCACCGGTCATAGCTCCGCCGGGATTAATAAGTTCTCCGGTAGGGGTGACAAGCCTGAGCGTCTGTCTGTATTTCTTCGCTATAGCAATAGCATTATCAATATTATCAACTACAATACTTCTTCCGAGAAGGCTTTCTATAATACCGCTGTACTTAGGATCTGTTTTAACAAGCTTAGAAGCAACTCCGATTACTCCCTTCTCCTTCAGCGCATCCGGATCAACGCTTCCTCTGCTCTGTACGGTTGTTATAGGGAGAAATGTAGCCCTTCCTAGTTTGTTGGTTCTGAGATATGCGATCATATCCTTCGCAGTACCTTCATCCTCGGTAACGATATTCTGAATACTTCCACCAAGAGAAGTCTCTATGGCAGTCTCATATTCCTCATCAACCTTGATAATATCTGCAACAACTCCGACGATTCCCTTATACTGAGCCTTTTTCTCCATAACCTTACGGATACTTACGCCGTAGCCTTCATATCGCTCTGTCAGATTTCTGAGACTTTCATGTCTTGACTGAAGACTTATTACCTGCTGTGTATATTTTGAAATCTCATTCTTAACATCATTGCTTCTATCAGTCGACGCCCTGAGATCAGCCTCAGCCTTTTCAAGTTCTCTGGTATATCTGGTAATACCTTCTTCGATTGATTCTTTCTCTGATGTAAGTGTCTTCTTCTCAGCAGAAGCCTTCTCTTCTTCACTCTTATCAGCAAGATACTTGCTTCTGAGCTCAGTACGTCTGAGTTCGATATTCTCAAGCATCGTATCATATCTTGCAATCTTTTCTTTAAGACTTCCGCCTTCGTTCATGAAGTCAATAATATCAGCTTTTGCCGAATTTATTGACTGTTCGATAGCCTCTTCTTCCATAAGAGCCTTATCACGGGCGAATTCAGCCTTTTTCAGAATATCTGATTTTTCTCTTAAAACATCCTGAATTCCATCTTTCTTTTTTGTTGTTTCTTCTATTTCTTTCTCAAGTCGGATTATTTCTGCCTTATATCTTTCTATCTGAGAATGAATCTCTGTACCGCTTTTCTCTTCAGATTCGATTTTGGTCTGAATAACCTCCATCTGTCCGTCAGCTTCCTTATCGGCGACCTTCTTATCATTAAGAAGGTTACGATACTCATCGATTTCCTCCTCTAACTGAGAAAGTTCCTCTTCAAGCTTGTTATATTCCTGTTTTGTATACTCAAACTCTTTATATACTCTTTCAATATCAGCCTGTGTGATTTCAAGCTTCTCATTATTCTCTTTAAGCTTCTCATCAAGCTTATCAACCTCAAAAAGGAAGGAATTGATCTCAAGTTTCTTAAGCTCTTCTTTGAAACTCAGATATTCCTTAGCTTTTTCGGACTGGATACGGAGCGGTTCAACTCTTTCCTCAAGTCCGGAAAGTATATCATTTACTCGATTAAGATTTACATGCTCCGCCTCGAGATTCTTCTCTGTTATTTCTTTATTCTTCTTATACTTAACAATACCTGCAGCTTCGTCAAAAAGTGCACGTCTGTCTTCAGGCTTATCAGAAAGAATTCTTTCGATCTGGCCCTGTCCAATGATGGAATAACCTTCCTTACCGATACCAGTATCAAAGAAGAGTCTTGTTATATCCTTCAATCGGCTTGGATTTCCATTGATGAGATATTCACTTTCACCGGATCTGTATACTCTTCTTGCAACTGTAACTTCACTGTAATCTATAGGAAGGCTCTTGTCGGAGTTATCGAGTGTTATAGCAACATAAGCTGCACCCTGAGGCTTCCTCTGCTCGGTACCGGAGAAAATAACATCCTCCATATTAGCACCTCTCAGCTTCTTCGCACTCTGCTCACCGAGAACCCATCTTACTGCATCTGCAACATTACTCTTACCTGAACCATTTGGTCCGACGATACCTGTAATACCCTGTTCAAACTTAAAATCTATTTTATTAGCAAAAGATTTAAAACCGTTAACTTCTATATTCTTTAAATACATCTCTAAGATACTCCCAGTGTTACCAAGGTTTTATGAGCAGCAATCTGCTCAGCAAGCTTTTTCGAACCTGCATCACCGTGTTCATATTCCTTATCATCTATAAAGCAGGCTGCAAAATATGTCTTATTATGTGCCGGTCCTGTTTCCTTGATGATCTTATAGGTTACTCTGTGTCCGAGTGCCTGTGCATATTCCTGAAGTGATGTCTTAGCATCAAAAAATGCCGATTCTTTAACAATATCAGAATCAGATAAAAGATGTTTCTTAACATATCTTGTTGCGGCATTCATACCTCCGTCAAGATATATCGCACCGAGTATAGATTCGAAAATGTCACAAAGTATTGAGCTTCTATTACGACCTCCGGAATTGTTTTCACCCTGACCAAGGAAAATGTACTCCCCAAGTCCAAGAAGCTTAACTATCTGAGATAATGTATATTCACATACAAGACTCGCTCTAAGCTTTGTAAGCTCGCCCTCCGATTTCTCAGGATACTTCTTAAAAAGTTCCTTACTTACAACAAATTCAAGAATGGCATCTCCGAGAAACTCGAGTCTTTCATAGGATACTCTTTCAATCTGACATTCATGTATATATGACCTATGAGTCATCGCAACTTCAAGAAGGCCTCTGTCTTTGAATTTGTATCCGACTATACTTTCTATTTCAGCAAAATTATCCGACATTGTCTGTTTCCTCAAAACCTCTCACTATTTTACCGCTTACATCATTTTCTATAAATGTTCTGCACTGTTCTATTGCAGAAATCACTTCATCCTCTTTCGAATTACCATGTATCTTTACAACAAGTCCGTTTAACCCCAGCAGCGGAGCTCCGCCCTTGTTGGATGCACTGAACTTATTTTTCATATCAACAAGAGAACTCTTGATCAAAAGACCGCCTATCTTACCTTTAGCAGATGATTTGATCGCACCCTTCATCTCGCCGAGTATCATTTTGGCCAGACCTTCATAAAGCTTTATAATTACATTTCCGACGAAGGCTTCAGTAAGTATAACATCCACCTTTCCGTAAGGAATATCCCTGGATTCTATACTGCCGACAAAGTTGATATCTTTGCATTCCTTAAGTAGAGGGATTGTATCCTTAACAAGCTGATTACCTTTTTCAGATTCAACTCCGATATTCACTATACCCACAGTGGGATTTTTACGTCCCAAAACGCTTTCCATATATATCGAACCCATTTTTGCAAATTGAACAAGCACATCGGGCTTGGCATCTACATTTGCGCCGCAGTCGATAAGAAGCGAGGGTTCGCCCGTGGTGGGAATAAGCGGGGCAAGCGGTGCTCTCTTAACGCATTTCGGTTTGCCGACTACAAAGAGTCCTCCGGCAAGTATCGCACCTGAACTTCCGGATGATATTACAGCATCTGCCTTACCTTCTTTAACCAGATTCATTGCAACTACCAGAGAAGAATCCTTCTTCTTTTTAACAGCCTCAACAGGCTTTTCATCAAGAGTTATCTCTTCGGTTGCATCAACAACCTCAATCCTGTCTTTATCGTACTCCTCATTGGCGAGAAGCTTATTAAGCAGCTTTGCATGACCTGTTAGAAACACCTTAACTTTCGGATTCTTTTTAATTCCGATAACAGCACCCTTAACCATTACTGATGCACCATTATCTCCACCAAAAGTATCTATAGCAATTCTGATGATATCACCCATAATAACATCCCTTTCAGAATAAATAATTATTCCAAAAACTCAACTGTATTATTTTATCGTATCCTATCTATTAATGCAACAAAAGAAAAAAGCTCCGCCTAAGCGGAGCATTCTATCTTGATTAATCTACAGCTACGATTTCTTTCTGATTGTATGAACCACAGTTCTTGCAAACTCTGTGTGGCATCATGAGCTCACCGCACTTGCTGCACTTAACAAGTGTAGGGGCTGTCATCTTAAAGTTAGCTGCTCTTCTCTTATTTCTTCTTGCTTTAGAGATTTTTCCCTTTGGACAGATTGACATGCGAATAACACCTCCTTCGAAAACCAACTTTTGCTATTATATTAAAGCATAATATAAATGTCAACTACTTTTTGAATATTTTTTATTACTATTCACAGTTATATATATTCATAGGCAGAATGCTTAATTATATGCAAAACTGTCCATGAATGTATATGAAGTTGTCTGTGAATAGTAACCAATACCCTGAATCTTTAATTATTTAACAAGATGAGCTGTATCACGAGCAATAGCAAGTTCCTCATTTGTAGGAATTACATAAGCCTTAACCTTTGAATCAGCTGTGCTGATCATAGCTTCCTTGCCATGTGTAGCATTATTTACTTCCTCATCAAGAGTAATTCCGAGATATCCGAAATTCTTAAGAACAGTAGCTCTAACCTTGGCATCATTCTCACCGATACCGGCTGTAAATGCAATAAGATCAACTCCGTTCATTGCAGCAACATATCCACCGATGAGCTTTATTGCGCTGTAGCAGAATGAATCGAAGGCAAGCTTAGCTCTTGGATTTCCTTCGGCAATTCCTGCATCAATATCTCTGAAGTCGCTTGAAATACCTGAAAGGCCCTGTACACCGGACTTCTTGTTAAGAAGATTGAGCAGTCCGTTAACATCCATATTCTCCTTCTCAGCTATATACTGAAGAATTGCAGGATCTACGCTTCCGCTTCTTGTACCCATAATAAGACCGTCAAGTGGTGTGAATCCCATAGATGTATCAACTGACTTACCGCCATCAACAGCTGTAATACTTGCACCTCCGCCAAGGTGGCAAACAATAACCTTGCTCTCTTCAACAGGCTTTCCAAGGATTTCAATAGCTCTCTTTGAAACAAAGCTGTGACTTGTACCGTGGAAACCGTATCTTCTGATCTTGTACTTCTCATAATATGAGAAAGGAATACCGTAAATGTATGCTTTCTCAGGCATTGTCTGATGGAATGCTGTATCAAAAACCGCACACTGAGGTACACCCGGCATAAGCTTTGAACACGCCTCAATACCAAGAAGGTTTGCAGGATTGTGAAGCGGTGCAAGGTCTGAGCATGCCTTGATCTTCTCAATTACATCATCATCGATAACAACCGATGAATTAAAATACTCTCCACCATGTACAACTCTGTGTCCTACTGCATCTATTTCATCAAGACTCTTAACTGCACCGTCAACCGGATCAAGCAGAACATCGATAACTGCCTGGAATGCAACGCTGTGATCAGGCATATCTATCTTCTTCTCCTTCTTCTCTCCGGTAGCCATAACAGTATATGCGATATCCGCATCTGCTATACCTATTCTTTCGCAAAGACCTTTTGCGAAAACTTCCTCAGTCTCAGAATCAATAAGCTGATACTTGAGGGTAGTTGAACCACAGTTAATAACTAAAATCTTCATTTAGTGCCTCCTCTTCTTTGCCATATATAACTATCATGCCTCTTCCGTTTTCCTTACTGTAATACAGTGCCTTATCAGATGAGTCAAGGATATCATGTATATCAGTATTGGTATCGGGATAAGCAGCCAGTCCTATGCTGACATTTGTTCTTATATATGTACCATTAAAATTGATAACGCTGTTTTTGATTTCCTTATGCATTTCTCTAAGGATCTCATAAGTCTCATCTACGGTCTTGTCCTTAAGGATAAGCAGGAATTCCTCGCCGCCGTATCGTACGGCAACACCATCATATTTATCTGCAAACTCCTTATCAATTCTTGCAACGGTCTTTATTACCTCATCACCTGCAAGATGTCCGTAGGTATCATTGATATTCTTGAAGAAATCAATATCCATCATCGCAACGGAAAGCTTACCGTTTTCCTTGCTGTTGATCTCTTCAATAAGTGTATTATAAAACTCATTAAAGTAATATCTGTTATAAATCTGGGTAAGTCCGTCCTTCTTGGCCATCTCTTCGGTCTTCAGATAGAGCCTGTCACTGATAAGAGCCGAAGTGAAGTCTGTGATCGACGACTCATAGAAATTGATTCCGCTTTCAAAGAAATCAAGTTCTTCTGATGCAACAAGAATGACACCGTATATTTTACCGTTTTCTACTGCCGGAAATGCAATAGCATTTGACAGATCACTCTTTGTAAGATACGGATATTTAAAATCTCTCTCATCGCAGATTATAAGAGGCTCGGTTATCTTCCTGAGCTGAATATAATCAAATACTTTAACGGTTTCTTCAACCGCAAGATCAAAATATTTATCATTATCGCTTACAAGTACTTCAATAAAGAAATCCTTGTTTCTGTACACATCCTTATCAAGATAAATCGTACAGATATCCGGACGTTTGACCTTCATAATGTTATGAAGCATTACATATGCGTTCTTCTCAACATCAAAACTGTTAGAAAAGAATTTCATAACCTCGATAAGCGATCTGATCTCCGAATTTACGGTTTCAAGATCTTTATATGCTTTAGTCAGATTAATCTTCTGATAATTGATTTCCTTATTTACCTGCTCAACTCTTTCCTGAAGAGTTTTAAGCTGCTGATTCTCACTGTCGAGATCTTCATTTGTGAGCATCTGATTTGTATATTTGTCATCATATAGAATAAGTGTAGTCTTAACGATTACATACTCGATCACTGTGCTGAGTACAAAACATCCGATGAAAAAGAAAAATCCGACAGCCCATGCACCGTTTAATTCGGTCCACATATGGAGCATTGTACCAAGAGCAAGAACGATCGTAAGCGAAAGCATACGGGCTATAGTTCCGTAATCATCGAAAAAATTTCCCATTACAGAATCTTCAACTATAGTAAGAAGCCCCCACGCTATATATGTTCCGAAAAGAACCATAGGCATATTGTTGATCATGCCCGCAACGGCAATTCCGATAATTATGACAAAAGATCTGCTGAGAAGCATAATCTGGTTTACTCTTCTTATAAAATATACCAGCGATTCGTCATAAAGAATCACAACAAGCATAAATGCCAGATTATATATCAGAACAGCTTCGCTATCCGTCGCACCGGAAAACTTACAGAACAATATAATAAGTACGATCAATACGTACAAAGCTCTGTGGTATTTTGTTATATTGACTAAAAGACCTTTTTTAAAATCCAATGACATTATAATACCCCAATCCCATTATAAAACGAATCGTCAGTCTCCGTCTCCATCCTCAGTATTCTATCATACCGAAATATAATCATCAAGCAATAAACTTGGTGCGGATCTGCATTACTGTATCATTAAAATCACCTGAATTATTGATCACAAAATCAGAATATTTTATATAGAATTCATCAGGTTTCTGATTAGCAATAACAGTTTCTGCACTTTCTCTGTTCATCCCCCTGTACTTTGCAAGTCTGTTAATTCTCACTTCGAGGTCTGTCCTGATATACCACATTTCATCACATATATCCTTATATCCGTCCTCTATAAGAAGTGCCGCTTCAATAAAATAAAGATTTATATTCCGGTCCTTCTTCTTTTCTTTAATATCGCTGATTATATATTCCTTTACAGCAGGATGAACTATAGAGTTCAGAATCTTAAGCTTATCACTGTCGTTATATACTATACCGGCCAGAATCTTCGGATCTATCATAGCCCCTTCTTCCGATACAGTTTCAGGAAATGTACTGATTATTTTATTATATGCATCATTCCCGGGCATCATCAGACTCTTGGCCAGCTTATCAGCCTCTATAATATATGCATTATATTCTTCCTTCAGGAAATATAGTATTCTCGACTTTCCCGAACCGATCCCGCCGGTAATACCGATAACTTTCATCCTTCAAATCCTCAATCAAATTGATAATACATTTAATATACGCTTTTACTTTGCTTCATACAGACTCGATCCTGTATGTACCTCAGCAATAAGAGGGACTGCCATTCTGACAGCGTTCATCATCTTTTCGCCAAGGAGCGTCTTAACCTCTTCGGCTTCATTTTCCGGTGCCTCTATAAGAAGCTCATCATGTATCTGAAGAATAAGCTTCGCCTTAAGGCCCCTGGATTTAAGTTCATTATATACATCGATCATTGCAATTTTGATTATATCAGCCGCAGTACCCTGAACCGGAGAATTCATTGCAACTCTTTCACCAAAGCTTCTCTGCATAAAATTCGAAGATTTAAGTTCCGGAATAGGTCTGATACGATTAAACATCGTCTTCACATAACCTTTTTCCTTTGCTGATTCTACGAGCATGTCAAGAAAACCTTTAACCTCTTTGTAGGTATCGAAATATTTCTCTATATATTCCTTAGCTTCCTGTCTCGATATATCAAGATCCTGACCGAGACCGAATGAACTGATACCGTAAATAATCCCGAAATTAACCGCTTTGGCTTTTCGTCTGAGACCGCTGTCAACATCAGCTAACGGAACACCGAATACCTGCGATGCCGTAATAGCATGAATATCCTTATTCTCATTAAATGCAGCTATAAGATTTTCATCCTGAGAAAGACTGGCCATAACTCTGAGCTCAATCTGAGAATAATCGGCATCAACAAATACATATCCGTCTTTCGGGACAAATACTTTTCTTATCTCACGTCCGAGTGCAGTTCTTGTCGGAAGATTCTGAAGATTCGGATCGGTACTGCTGATACGTCCTGTTGCAGTAACCTTCTGATTAAATGTACTGTGAATTCTTCCATCATCACCAATACATGCAAGAAGTCCGTCAGCATAGGTTGATTTAAGCTTTGAAACAGCTCTGTACTCGAGTATGAGCGGGACTATCTCATGTTCTGATTTGATTTTCTCAAGAACATCAACACTCGTTGAATATCCACTCTTGGTTTTCTTACCTGAAGGAAGTCCAAGTTTCTCAAAAAGTATAACTCCCAGCTGTTTAGGAGAATTTATATTAAATTTTTCTCCTGCAAGATTGGATATTCTTCCTTCGAGCTCATCTATCTTGACAGTAAGCTCCTGTCCATACTTAATAAGCGCATCTCTGTCAACATATATGCCTTCTTTTTCCATCGATCTAAGCACGAACATAAGTGGAAATTCGATATTATAATAAAGGCTTTCCTCTCCAACCTCTGCAAGCTTATCAAAAACCGGTCCCAAAACAGCAGATACTGTATACGCCTCACGGCTCTTTAAATCAACAAACTTCGGATCAAAATAAGAGAAATCCGTAACAGGCTCTTTACCCATTACATCCTTTTCTGATTGAATGATCTCACCTAGATATTTCTCCGAAAGATAAACACTGTCATAATTTCCGGCAAGCGGATCGATAAGATATGCAGCAAGTCCTATATCAAATACGCCGCAGTTTTCATCAAGACCGAGTGCATCAATATACTCCTTCAAGGAGATCATTGACATCTTCACATTTCTATCTTTGAAACCTCTGATAATTTGAGCGATATCCGAATCTGATAAATCCCTGTTATAGAAAACATCGGAACCTGCAGCAATAAAGGCACCCTTGATAAATCCGTTTATCATTACGGGAACAATTCCAACGGCTTTATCCGTACCTGCTGATAATGCTGCAGAACTGACTAAATCCGAAACACTTTCAATTTCTTTAAGATTAATCTTTATTTCATCATGGACAGCTTCGTTTTCACCGCCATCTTCACGATTACCGATCTTCTTGAGGACACTGAAAAGCTCAAGTTCCTTAAGCTTCGCCTTATATTCTTCAGAAGAAATATTATGAATTTCCGTATCATCAACCGAGAGTCCAAGCTCACAATCCACCTTGATCCTTGCAAGATCTCTCGACATAATTGCCGAATCCCTGTATTCATCAAGCATTTTTCGAGCTTTATCAGGCTTTATCTTATCAATATTCTCAATAGCAGCTTCAACTGTATGATATTCGCTTATAATTTTCTCGGCTGTTTTAGGTCCGATGCTCGGTACACCCGGAATATTATCGGATGTATCGCCCATAAGCCCCTTCATTTCTATAAATTCCGTCGGTGTTACACCGTAAAGCTCCTTAACGCCGTCAGCATAATAATCTTCAACTGTTGTTTTACCGGCCTTTGTCTTCGGTATCCTGATAAGAACCTTATCTGTTGCAAGCTGAAGCAGATCGCGGTCACCTGAAAGTATAGTAACCTTATATCCTTTTTCATCTGCTTCTCTGGAAAATGTACCGATAATATCATCAGCTTCATAACCGCCCTTCTCAACGGTTCTGATGCCCATGAGCCCCAGAAGCTCCTTAATCACAGGAAACTGTTCGCGAAGTTCATCATCCATGCCTTTTCTTGTACCCTTATATTCTGAATACATAAGGTGCCTGAATGTCGGCTGATGAACATCAAAAGCAACGGCTATGTGAGTCGGCTTTTCCTCATCATATACCTTGTAAAAAATATTTAAAAATCCGAGTATCGCGTTCGTATGAAGGCCTGAACTGTTTGTAAGTTCACTCGGAAGGGCATAATAGCCCCTGTTCATAATACTGTTTCCGTCAATTAACAGGAGTTTCATTTACCAATACCTCTCCTACATCAAGTATCTTATATAACTGGTCTCTAAGAATATTATAATCTCTGATTTTTTCAAAATTTGTCACTTCATCGGCAACCTTATACGACTCACCCTCAACCACTCTGTCTTCATAATAATCCGGACAGAAAAGCTTTCCACCGAGTTTATCGTAAAAATAATACTCACCCTGAACATTTCTCTTTGTCTGCTGCTCATATGAATATACGCTCGTAATTATAGTTGCATATATAATAGCAATAAACACGCAAACAACAGCCATGAAAATACCAAAAGCCGAAACCTTGATATTATGGCGTCCTTTTGCCCCTCTGTAAAGCTTATTCAACTTATTGTCAAGATCCTGCGAGAGATTCGTCGAAAACTTCTCCTTACTGTCAAGCTGCTGCATTCCCTTTAAGAGAATATAGTAAACCTCAAGCTCTTCATGACACTTTGAACAGTTGTTCATATGCATGACAAATTCCTCCTGTTTGTCAGGAGGAATCTGTCCGTTTATAAAAGGCATAATATTCGATTGTGCTTCAAGATGATTCATTCTGTATGTAATCCTATATATCGAGTGACCGGACAGCAATTAAACACGCCGTCCGGACACCAACTATATCATATTATGCGTTGAATAGGCTTCCTGCTATGGTCGAGCCAAGTCCGTGTGATGAAGTAGGTGTAGACTCCGGTCCGTTACCGCTTGGCATTACACCTGCAAGTGTCGGAGCCATAAGAACCTTACCTGTTCCTCTGTATACATTTACAAAGCCTTCCTTTGAAACAGCAGATCCGAGGGCATTACCGGTAAGTGTTTCAACAGTAAACTGAAGTGTACTGGACCATGCTATGGCCATATTTCCGTCTATCCTGAGTTCTTCATTATTAAGAACAAACTCAAAAAGCTCATCTCTCGGAACAGGGCTTTCAAGAACTGCATAACCCTGACCTGAAAGGCAAAGATTGAAAAGTCCTTCACCACCGAGAACAGCTGATGAAACGTTCCTTCTTCTTGTAATACTTTCCTGAATCTGAGCATCACATGCAAGGAAAAGGCCATCATCAAGAACCATTCCCTGACCCCATGCTCCAACATCCTCTATAAGAAGATGTCTGTAAGTAGGCTCAAGCATCATATATCCCTGTCCTGTATAAAGAGGCTTAGCAGCACTTTCACCTGTAACCGCGCCTTTAAACATTTTACCAACAAAATCTCCAACACCTTTAACACCGGATGAAGCCTGAATATTTCCGGCAATCCACTGCATAGCACCCGCCTGAAGCTTAACAGAGTTTCCGTTAAGACTGCAGAGAACCTGTCTTCTCCTTACATTCATTTCATGCATAAAATAAGATCTTGATGCATCCCATGGAGTAACAGAAAGATCCTTCTGGTGCTCATAAACGTAATAGCATCCGGTATTTGCGATGCATACCATATTTTTGTTGTCAAATACATTATTAATCTGCATATTTTGAAACCTCCCACAATATAAATAATTTTAACAACGTCATAATTATACTCTATAATCCGTCAAAAAAAAAGCTCTGTATATAAGATACAGAGCTTTTGATTTATTAATTAAAATGTATATCAGATTAGTTGTTGATAAGCTTATCTTCGTTTGACCAGCTGTAAAGTGAACGGATCTCCTCACCAACCTTCTCTGCCGGATGTTCAGCCTTAAGCTTACGAAGAGCCTTGAAATGAGCCTGTCCTGAAGCTGATGACATATCAAGAAGGAAGTCTTTTGCGAATGAACCATCCTGAATATCAGCAAGAACCTTCTTCATAGCCTTCTTTGTTTCTTCTGTGATGATCTTAGGACCTGTGATGTAATCACCGTACTCAGCTGTATTTGAAATTGAATATCTCATTCCAGCGAAACCACTCTGATAGATAAGATCAACGATGAGCTTCATCTCATGAATACACTCGAAATATGCATTTCTTGGATCATAACCAGCTTCTGTAAGTGTCTCGAAACCTGCCTGCATAAGAGCACAAACACCACCGCAAAGAACTGCCTGCTCACCAAAAAGGTCTGTCTCTGTCTCAATTCTGAATGTTGTCTCAAGAAGTCCGGCTCTTGCACCACCGATACCTGCACCATAAGCAAGTGCAAGATCCTGAGCATGGCCTGTAGCATCCTGATATACAGCAATAAGACAAGGTGTACCCTTTCCTGCCTGATACTCTGAACGTACTGTGTGTCCAGGTGCCTTAGGAGCGATCATTGTTACATCTACGTCTGCAGGTGGAACGATCTGTCCGAAGTGAATATTGAAACCGTGAGCGAACATAAGCATATTGCCCGGCTCAAGATTTGGCTCGATGTCATTCTTGTAAAGAGCTGCCTGCTTCTCATCATTGATAAGGATCATGATGATATCAGCCATCTTAGCAGCCTCAGCAGCTGTATAAACCTTGAAGCCCTGCTCCTCAGCTCTCTTCCATGACTTGCTGCCTTCATATAATCCAATGATTACATTGCAGCCTGAATCTGTAAGGTTAAGTGCATGTGCGTGTCCCTGGCTACCGTAACCAATAATAGCGATAGTCTTTCCCTCGAGAAGTGATAAATTACAATCCTGCTCATAGAAAATCTTTAAATCTGACATATCAATATGCCTCCTGTTTAAAAAAAATATTTTTTATATACACTGCAATTGCAGAAATACAACTTAGTCAATACCTCTTGTAAGACCAGTAAGTCCTGTTCTAACCAGCTCTTCGATTTCGAAGCCATCAAGAAGATTAATGAATGCTTTGATCTTTCCGTTATTACCTGTGATCTCTATCATAAGAGAATCAGGGCTCACATCAACTATATTGGCACGGAATACATTTGCCATAGAGATGATCTCCTGTCTCTGATTAAGATCAGCCTTAACCTTAATGAGCACAAGCTCTCTGCATACGGAAGCTCCGTCCTCGAGTTCGATGATCTCAACAACATCCTCAAGCTTATTAAGCTGGTTTTTTATCTGAGTGAGAATCTTATCATCACCGCTGACAGCAACTGTCATTCTTGAAAACTTTGGATCCTGAGTCACGCCCACAGACAAGCTGTCAATATTGTAGCCTCTTCTGCTGAACATTCCTGACACTCGGCTGAGAACTCCTGACTGATTATCAACTAGCAAAGAAAGAACCTTAGTTTTCATATTCTCACGACCTTTCATATTAATTTATACCGCTATAGAGCGATAACATTCTTATTTTATCAATCTAAATATCATATGTCAACTAAGACTGTCCTTATAAAGTTCAAGAAATCTCAGAAAAATACGCGATAATTTTTCGGCATTTGTATCAGCTGCCGAAGTTACGTCTTCATGAGAAAGCTTGCCTCCCAGACCTGCTGCCTTGTTTGTAATACATGATATTCCGCATACATTGACACCAAGTGCATTTGCAAACATTGCCTCAATAGCAGTACTCATACCAACGGCATCTGCTCCCATCTTCTTAAATGCACGGATTTCGGCCGGTGTTTCATACTGTGGGCCTGTCAGCTGGATATATACACCTTCTGAAACAGGTATACCCGAATCTTCAGCGGCCTTTCTTAGAAGATTGCGAAGCTCCTGCTTATATACATCAGACATATCGTGGAACTGTCTTCCGCCGAAAAGCGCTGTATCGACTCCTCGGAAAGGTGTAGGTACAAAACTTGCTATATGATCCGAAATGATCATCATAGATCCGACATTCAGATCATCCGAGATTCCTCCGGCAGAATTTGAAAGCATAAGCGTTTTAATTCCCATCTTCTGCATAACAATTATTGGAATCACAACATCCTTTGTATCATAGCCTTCATAGTAATGAACTCTTCCCTGCATGATAACAAGCTTTATGCCATTATATTCAGCAAAAATAAAATTTCCCGCATGACCTACTACAGTCGAAACAGGGAACCCTTCAATTTCCCTATAAGGTATTGCTGCTACAGGATTTAAAGTTTTCACAAAATCCCCGAGACCTGATCCGAGTATTATACCAACTTCAGGTTTAAAAGGAATTCTGTCTATAATACTGTTATAAGCAATTTCTGCACTAAATTCGGACATCTCACACCCCCTATAAAAATTCTTGTCGCCCCAATTATATTCTCACAAGGACAATCTCAGGAATATTATTCAGCCTGAGCTTGACCGAATGCTGTCCAAGTCCGTTAGTAACATACATTTTCGAATTATCTTCCGAAAAACATCCGTATTCATATTTCGGAAAAATCGTAAGTTTAGGTGATATCACACCTCCAAGTATAGGAAGCCTTATCATTCCGCCATGAAAATGACCCGATAAAATAATATCAGCGCCCCATTTTGAATAACTCTTAAAATATTCCGGATTATGAGCCAGAAGAATATTTATCCGGTCAGGATCAGGACTTCCGATATGTTCTATAATCTTCGAAACATCAAGAGTCTGATCAACAAGCCTTTTATAATATCCATATTCCAGATCAAGTCCGACAATTCTGACCGGAATATCTATTAAATCTACAGATTCATCATCAATATATGAAATATAATCTTTTATCTCACCGTAAAATCTGTCCCAAAGCTTAGGCGAACCGTATAATCCTTTTCTTACTTTCATTTCATGATTCCCGGATGCCATATAAACCGGAGCCTGTTCAGCAAGACCTTTGATAAGACTCACTGCAGGTGATATATCTTCATCCTCATCCCGACCGTTTATCATATCTCCGCCTATAAGGATAAAGTCAGGCTTTGAATCACGAACCATCTGAAATATCCGTTCGTTCAGCTTTCCATGAACCGCTTCATGAAAATCGGAAAGGAAAATAAAGCTTTTACCTAATTTCTCCTTCTTCAGCTTACTGCTCTCGTAACTATATTCAGTAATCCTGACCTTTTTAAGTTCACGATCCGATTCTAAAAGGATCAATAAGAAAATAATCAATAAAACAAGGACAATTTTAAGAATTATCATGTAGGAACCTCTATACCCGCTTCTTCCTCTGCCTGTTTCTTAAAATCAGCTATTTTGTCAGGTGAGATATTCGGAAGTTCATCCATTGAAGCTATTCCGAAACTCCTGAGGAAATCATCCGTTGTACCGAAAAGGATCGGATGTCCCGGAGCATCAAGTCTGCCCACCTCATCCACAAGATTATATTCCATCAGTCTGTTTATGGCATGACTGCAGGATACTCCTCTAATCTTCTCAACCTCAGCCCTTGTTACAGGCTGTTTATATGCAATGATAGAAAGAGTCTCAAGAAGCACATCCGTAAGGCTGTGTTTCTTAGGCATATTTACGATACTCGCAAGAATATCATAATATTCATTTTTAGTGCAAAGCTGATATTTGTCTCCGACCTCAATAAGTCTGATACCCCTGTCCTCGGCATCATACTCATCCATCATCTCTTTGCATATAAGTTCAAGTTCTTTCTTGTTATATGGTTTTTCTTCGGTTCCGAGAACCTTACAAAGCTTATCCTTCTCAACCGCATTACCGATTGCAAAGAGAACAGCTTCAACCGCAGCCTTTATATTAACCGAACTGATATCACTCATTACTAAAAAACTCCCTCACTATAGTTACTCCAGAGAATCGATCATTATCTCTCCAAACATTTCTTCCTGACGGATCGTAATAATTCCACCCTTCATAAGCTCAAGAATAGCCATAAAGGAAACTATTATGTTCAGCTTTCCTCTTCTTTTTCCGAGAAGTGTCTTGAAATTAATGCTCTTCAATCCTCTTATCTCTTCTCGGATTTCAACCATTCTGTCTTCAAGCTTGATCTCATCTCTTGTGATTGTTCCGAAACGGCTCCTGACAGGATCGACTCGATCAACCTCTCGTCTGAGAAGTGTCTGGAAAATCTCATTAAGCTTAGCCATAGTAAGATCACCTATCAGCTCAGCCGGATCGATATCTTCCTTAACTTCCTTTACCTCTTTTGGAATCGTTTCAGACTTATAATATGCATTCGCTGCATCAAATTCCATATCCTTTAATTCCAATGCAGCATATTTATACATTTTATATTCAAGAAGGCTCCTTACAAGTTCAGCTCTCGGATCCTCTTCATCTATTTCTTCTTCCTCTTCCTTCGGAAGCAGCATCTTGGCTTTAATAGATATAAGAGTTGCAGCCATAACGAGGAATTCACTCATTATATTCATATCGCTTTCTTCAAGCTTATCAAGATATGCAAGGTATTGTTCGGTAATCTCAACTATGGGAATATCGAAAATATTATATTTGTTTTTTTCTATAAGACTCAGAAGCAGGTCCAGCGGACCTTCATATACTTCGAGCTTGATATCAACCTTATCATTCATATCAGTTTACCAGGAAAGTCCTGTAACCTCTGTCTTTCTGTCTCTTGTCAAAAGATCATGGAGTGCTTCCTTCGGAGAATAATCCTCAAAAAGAACCTTATTTACCCCTTCAACAATCGGCATCTCCACATCATATTTCTTGGAAAGTGCTAAAGCCGCCTTTGCAGAATAAACGCCCTCAACGACCATCTTTACACTATCCATAGCTTCCTGATATTTCATTCCCTGACCGATAAGGATTCCGGCTCTTCTGTTACGACTGTGTACTGAAGCACATGTTACTATAAGATCACCGATTCCGGAAAGACCGGCAAATGTTTCAGGGCAGCCTCCCATCTTTGTTCCGAGAGAAGTAATCTCTACAATACCTCTCGTAATTATAGCTGCTTTCGCATTATCACCACAGCCAAGTCCGTCAGATATTCCGGCAGCAAGCGCAATAACATTCTTCAGGGCACCTCCGAGCTCAATACCAACTATATCAGGGCTGGTATATACTCTGAAGAAATCCGTCATGAAAGCATCCTGAACCATCAGAGCAATTTCTTTCGACTTAGCTCCTACAACAACTGTTGTCGGCATAGATTTTCCTACTTCTTCGGCATGACTCGGTCCTGAAAGAACAGCAATCTTAGCCTGCGGAATCTCCTGTTCGATAACTTCGGAAAGTCTCATAAGCGTCTCTTCTTCTATTCCCTTTGCAACACTTACGATTGTAGTACCATCTTCTATATACGGAAATGCAGCCGCAGCCGTAGTTCTTACAAAAGGAGATGGAACAGCTATGACAACGAGCTTCTTACCTTCAAGTGCAAGCTTCATATCTGTTGTAAATTCAACACAGCCAGGAAGTATTACTCCGGGAAGCTTAGTCTTATGCTCGCATGCTGTTTTTAACATATTTATTTCTTCAGGGTCTATAGACCAGACCGTTACTTCATGATCATTACATGTAAGCAGCTTTGCGATTGCAATTCCCCAGCTGCCCGCACCTAATATACATATTTTCATTTAACCTTCTTCCTCCAATTTAATCTTATCGGATTTCTTAAAACTGAACTTGTTTTCTTCATGCCTGATGAGTCTGCCGATATTTTCCTTATGTCTGTAAACAGATAGTCCCGCAAAAAGAAAAACAACAATGAAGCTTTCTATCATTGTTCTGAAAGAAATCTCATTAGTTCTTACAAAACACAGTAAACCATTCAATGCAAAAATCACATATATAACTGCAAATTCTATCATAAGACATATCGAACCAAGTGACAGATACCTCGATATAGCAACAGTCGATACAAAGAATACAAGCAGGATCAGGATCATCCATCCGCTTAAAAGCCCTACGATCATACCGCCGATAGTTGCAACTCCCTTACCGCCCTTGAATCCAAGATAGAAAGGAAATACATGACCGAGCACTGCTCCGAATCCCGTATAAAGTACATATATAAGAAATGTATCGGGATAGGCAGACATAAATATTAATCTGACAAGAACGCACGGAATAAACGACTTACAGAAATCTCCGATAAAAACAATAATTCCCGCTTTAGGTCCGAGAACTCTAAGCGCATTTGTCATCCCAAGATTCTTACTTCCGTACTTTCTGATATCAACGCCCCTCATCTTGCCGTATATAACGCCTGTTTCCAAAAGGCCGCAGGCATATCCTATAATGATGCATATGATTCTAAATAAGACTGTCACTTTTCTTAGTCCTTTCTCTTATAATGATCCTTATAGGAGTACCCTCGAAAAGGAACGCTTCTCTGAGTTTATTCTCAAGATATCTTACATATGAGAAATGTGAGAGTTCCTTATCATTTACGAAAATAACAAATGTAGGCGGCTTAACCGAAACCTGTGTCATATAATACAGCTTAAGTCTCTTGCCCTTATCTGATGGAGGATCTGCTGCAGCGACAGCCTCAGCAAGAATCTCATTCAGAACACCTGTCTGAACTCTCATGCATGAATATTCAATTACACTGTCAATCGTATCATATAGCTTCGGAAGTCTCTGTCCCGTAACAGCTGAAATGAAAAGCATCTTGGCATAAGGCATAAAAGCAAGCTTCGTCTGAATCTCGCGTTTCATCTTATTCATGGTATTTGTATCTTTTTCGATAAGATCCCACTTATTGACAGCAATGATCATACCCTTGCCGCGTTCATGAGCTATTCCGGCTATTTTTGTATCCTGTTCCGTCACACCCTGATCCGCATCTATAACCAGAACCGCAACATCACATCTCTCAACAGCCGCAACAGTACGAATAATACTGTATCTTTCGATATCATCCTTGATCTTACTCTTACGTCTGAGTCCGGCTGTATCGATAAATACATATTCCTTACCGTTTCTCTTTACTCTTGTATCTATGGCATCCCTTGTAGTACCTGCTATATCAGACACAATAAGTCTGTCGGAACCGAGAAGCTTGTTGATGATTGAAGATTTACCAACATTCGGTTTTCCGATAACAGCCACTCTCGGAGTATCATCTTCTTCATCTTCCACATCACCGAGATCAAGCTCTTCAAGAACCTTATCGAGCATATCACCGAGTCCTATCATATTTGATGCAGAAACAGGATAAGGATCACCTATTCCGAGATTATAAAATTCATAAATGTACGGCTCAAACTTATCATAATTGTCAACCTTATTTACACAAAGGACAACCGGCTTACGGGAACGTCGGAGCATATCCGAAACCTGCATATCGGCAGCAGTAACACCGGATCTTACATCGGTAACAAAAATGATAACATCAGCGGTTTCAATTGCGATTTCAGCCTGTTCACGCATGGAACGCATGATAATATCATCGCTTTCTTTATCAATACCGCCCGTATCTATAATTGTAAACTTATGATCAAGCCATTCACAATCAGCATAGATCCTGTCTCTCGTTACTCCCGGCGTATCTTTGACTATAGCAATCCTGTCGCCTGCCAGAGTATTAAAGAGTGTTGATTTTCCAACATTAGGTCTGCCGACTATGGCAACCATCTTCTTAGCCATGTATATCTCCTCCAAAATTCACGAAATAATATATTTCATGAAAGAACAAAGTCGCTCTTCATTTTATCGCAGTTAAAAGGCATTTTCAACATGATTAATATCATTTCCGAGAATCCCTATGCAATCAAATCTAAGATTCATGGAATCAGGATTATAGTGTTTATACCTGATATATCCGAGCGCTGTATTCCTGATCTGTTTCTGTTTATGAGCGGTTATCGCTTCAAGCGGATCACCGGCTGAAATGCTGCTTCTGTATTTAACCTCGACAAAAACCAGATATCCGTCTTTTCTGGCAATAATATCTATCTCACCGAAACGATCTCTGTAATTCCGAAATTCAATCAGATATCCTTTACTGATCAGATATTCTGCCGCTACATCTTCATATTTTGAGCCGGTTTCTCTTTTATTCATAAATATCGCAGCCCTTGTTTATACAAAGTTTTTTATAAAGCTTCTTCTATGTGCAGGACAAGGTCCGATTGTTTTGATGGCCGTAATGTGATCCTGAGAACCGTAACCCTTGTTCTTTGCAAATCCATATCCCGGATATTGTTCATCGAGCTTAACCATCATACGGTCTCTCGTAACCTTCGCAATTATGCTTGCCGCCGCAATCTGAAGAGATTTTGCATCACCTTTGATTATAGGATACTGAGGAATATCCAGCCCCTTAATCGGAAATGCATCTACCAGGATAAAATCAGGCCTTGTAGACAGTTTTAGTACAGCCTGTTTCATAGCATCAGAATCTGCGGGTGCTATACCAATATCATCAATAACCTTCTCTGAATTCATTCCGCATGCAACAGCAACAGCCTTATTCATGATTATATCATATAATTCTTCTCTTCTTTCCTCTGAAAGCTGCTTGGAGTCATTCAGATATGGAATAACCGTATCCTTTGGAAGGATTACAGCAGCAGTAACAATAGGTCCTGCGAGCGGTCCTCGGCCAACCTCATCTACTCCTGCTATATATTCATGATCATAAAACTGCTTTTCAAACTCAAGCATAGTATTAAGCCTGTCCAGTTCTTTTTCTGCTTTATCTCTGTTCTTAAGGGCTCTGTCAACCAGTTTTACGGTTCCCGAACGCGGGTCATCCATATATTTATCCGCAAATGCCGAACATGCATCGATATATTCATTCAGGCCATTTTCTTTATATATATTCATCGAATCTATAAGAGATAACTCATCACGTATTTCAGATAATTTGACCATATGCCCCCCTTAACAAGATTAAAGACCGCGATACAAACCAGTACGCGGTCTTATGAGATTTTAACAATAAATATTTATTCGGACTCTTCTTTATCAAAATCGCCGAATTTCTTAAGCGGCGTTATACGGAAAACCGCTTTACCTATAATATTTTCTCGTTTTATATTTCCGACATCCGATGATCGGCTGTCATTACTGTTATTTCTGTTATCACCAAGAACAAAGTATTCATCAGAAGCGAGAATCACCTTGCTGCTTGCAATACCCGGATCTTCGATGGCAGCTGCCCCGTAATCCTCATTAAGTATCTGCCCGTTAATATATATATTGCCGTTTTCAATCTTAACAGTTTCACCGGGAAGTCCGATAATTCTCTTAACGAACAGAATATCACCGCCCGGTTTCCACGGGAATACTATAACATCAAATCTCTTAGGATCGGTAAAATGATACCTCAATTTATCTACCCAGAGAGTTTCTGTATCCAAAAGAGTAGGATTCATTGAATCACCTTCTACCTGAACCTTCTGTCCTACAAATGTATGCAGAATAAATACAAGGAGAATAACTCCTCCCATATATATTATAGTAGATAAAAGTTCCTTTACGACATTATAACTCGGATCTCTCTCTTTACGCCCCTTTTTCCTTTTCTTCTTCGAAGTGTCATCCGATTCGGCTTTAGATGAAGCATCTTCACTTTTATCTATGGAAGTACCTTCTGCTGCTACTGATTCAGAAGCGTTATCCGAAGATTCGGATGAGCCATCCTTGCCTTGGGCTTTTTCTTTCTTATCACTTGCAAGGATTTCTTCAAAAGACATCTCATTACCGAAATCCTCGCCAAGCATTTCAGGCGTAAATCCAAGTTTTGCAGCATCCCTAAGAAGTTTCTCACGTTTTTTCGCCTCTTTGGATGCTTTCCTTGCAGCTTTTTTCTCTGCCCTTTCTATCTCCTTGGTTTCTCCCGCAGTTGCTATATCATCAAAATCTGTCTTTTCTTCATCAAATAACAAAACAGTTACCTCTCAACTTTGTCAAATGTAATTCTTCCAAGTCGTCCGCTTCTCAGATCATCAATAATCAATCTTGAAGCTTTTTCAATATCAGCTACCCCGCCTTTTTTAAGACATTTCTTTTCGAGAGCTATTCTTTCCATAAGGACCAGCGTATCATCATCCTCAAGTTTATACCTCTCAGATATATTATTGCAATAATATTTTTGAAGATACTTAAGCATCTCAAAACAAATATCAGCAATATCTAATATATTATCGTTGATTGAACCGATAAATGCAAGCTTATATCCTACAGACATATCTTCGAATTTAGGCCATAAAATTCCGGGAGTATCAAGAAGATTTATCTCATTAGACATTCTGATCCATTGATTTCCTCTTGTAACACCTGGTTTATTACCTGTCTTTGTCGATGCACGTCCGACAAACGAATTGATAAATGTAGACTTACCGACATTGGGAATCCCCGCAACCATAGCCTTTACAGGGCGGTTCATTATGCCTCTTCGTCTGTCTCTCTCTATCTTCTCTTTACAGGCTTCCTTTACAGCCCCACTGACTTTGAGTGCTTCCTTACGATTTCTTGAATCGAGCGGAACAACCTGTATTCCCTGAGAAGTATATAGATCGATCCATTTTTTTGTCTCTGAAGGATCGGCAAGATCGGTCTTGTTAAGAAGAATAACCCTTCCTTTTCCTTTTCCGAGCTCGTCAATATCCGGATTTCTGCTGGACGCAGGAACTCTGGCATCAAGAATCTCAATGATGCAGTCAACCAGCTTCAGATCCTCCTGCATTTTTCTCTTGGCACCGGTCATATGTCCGGGATACCAATTTATATTGGAATTCATATCACTCATGACTATTTAATCTTTCCTGACTTTTCTTTCGGAAGAATCCGATAAATGATCTTTCCCTTTATCTCATTTGCCTGAACATTTCCGAAATTTACAAATCTTGAATCTTCACTGTGTTCCGTGTTATCACCCAGAACAAAATATTCATCATCTCCGAGTTTAACAGGTCTGTTAAGCCTGCCCATCTGATCAACATATTTGCATGGAATATCATCATCAACCTGCTGTCCGTTAACTACAAGTATTCCTCCGACTATGGATATTGTATCACCCGGAAGGCCGATCACTCTTTTAATATCATAATATTCATTTGATCCGAATCTTTGGATTGCAACTATATCATATCTTTCAACATCGCTGAACATATAACTGCACTTACAGAGTATAAGTTCGTCATTATGCTGCAACGTTCCCTCCATTGATGGTCCTGTCATAAAGACCGTACAGAAAAAGAAGGCATAAAAAGCATAGCCGAGTACAGCCGCTGCAAGAATGACCAGAGAATAATTGAGAATCTTTCTAACCTTTTTAGAAGACTTCTTCTTTTCCTCAAGTTCTCCCTTTAAGAGATATTCTATTGAATTCTTATTCTTCTTCGACATATCAACCCTCAAACGAGCAAACAAAGAATATTCTTATTATAATATATTGAATCGGTTTATAAATGTTGAATTTCTTAATATTATCATATAATCGGATTAATGTTGAAATCCACATTAATAAAGAAACCGGAGCAGATGCTCCGGTTCTTTAATTTGAAAGACTCAATTATTTAATGATTTCCTTAACCTTAGCAGCCTTACCAACTCTGTCACGCAGATAGTAGAGCTTAGCACGTCTTGCCTTACCACGTCTTACAACAACAACCTTCTCAACAAGTGGTGAGTTTACAGGCCATGTCTTCTCAACACCTACGCCGTTAGAATTCTTTCTTACAGTAAATGTCTGCTTTGCTTTTGAACCCTGGATCTTGATAACTGTACCTTCGAATACCTGGATTCTTGACTTCTCACCTTCCTTGATGAGAGCTGATACCTTAACAGTATCACCTACATTAAAATCAAGTGGTGTCTCTCTGAGCTGAGCATCCTCGATGCCCTTGATGATTTCCTCGTAACTCTTCATGTTACAAACCTCCGTCTATTAAAAATTCGGACGTTCTTACAATCTTGTTAATATCAGTTTATATAATGATGCCATAAGGCTTAAATACTGACAATTGCAGCGGACCGTCTTAAACAACTTGGATATAATATCATAACGTTCACATAAAATCAAGCAGAATTAAAACATATTTTTAATTGTGATAAAAATAGAATTATGGATTTCAGCAACAATAACGAAAGAGATTTACATAATCTCGGCTAAAAATCTGCTTTTTTATGGAAAATGTCAAAATTATACAATTAATTTACAATTTTATTGTTAATGTTGTTTGCTAATTTGATAATTATGTATTATAATTAAACAAGAAACTGATTGATCCATATATCATCAATACATTAAGAATCTATACTTATATGGGAGAGGTAACGATTATATGGCTATGGTTATGTATCACTGCAAATCTACATCTCAGGGAAAAAATATTTCCGCAAAAAATCCTAAAGAGGCAGCTTTAGTTTTCCTCGATGAAGTACTTATGGGAATGTATAAGGTGAAACTTAAGAAGGTTAACGCCAGAAAGTACAAGGAAGCACCTGATCTCACCGTTGTTGTAACAGATTCATCATCAGGAAAGGAATTTTATTTCCAATATGCCAGCATGACGCATTGATATAATTTAGAATATATCAGCAAAATAACTTAATACTAGAATTATCCGAATACGGCTTACCATAAACGGTAAGCCGTATCTTTTTCTTTAAAGATTTCTCGGGTCAATATTATAAACCTTATCATATATAAGTTCATTAAAAGGTCCCGGCAGAACAGCTCCGGTCTTTCTTGAAATTCCATTTAAATCTTCGGTAATCCTCTTATCTCCTTCTACACTATTCATGTCATCAACATTATAAATATATCTTCCTTCCGGTAAAGGTCCGAAGCTCGGAGGTAAAGAATCTGATTTTCTGATTTCAAGAGTAAGCCTGTCCGTATCAACATCAAAATCAAACCAGCCCTCACAACCTGTAATATCGAATCCGTAAAATTCTCTCCATGACTTAAGATCAAGACATACTTCAGGTTCGGGATACATTATCCTCAGATCTCCGCCGTTCGCCTGATGAATATATGCATTTCCTTCGGATGAATTGTCCTTTGTTGGAAAACATACTGCGCCAACTCCGCAATTATATATTATATTATTAAGAAGCTTCGCATCTCTTGAAGTACCACCTCTGTCCCCAGGCATAAGTCGGAATGCAACAGGCTTCGCATAATAAGCATAAGCTCTTATCTTTCCGAAGAAGTTATTCACAAGCTGCATACGGTCTGTTCCTTCACCGTAAACACCGTAGCCGTTTATTATGCTGTCCTCAACATTTTTATACCATCCGCTTGAGCCCGGCTCGTCAGGAATGTCCTTCTCATTAAATCTTCCTTCGATATTCCAGAAGATGTTGTTATCTATAAGATTTATTCCTTCCCTTGTACATTCAATAAAGATTGCTTCTCTCTGCTCGACACCATCCAGGAAAAGGTTCTGCATGATACGATTATTTACATTTGCGACATCGAGCCATATGCAGTCGCATCTGTAGGTATTCCGGAATACATTTCTTCTGATAAGAGCATTCTCACTTCCGTGGAATTTAAGACCTGCCGCTTCCCATGAAAGCTCCATCTTCTGCCAACCCGTACCCTCGATCAGATTATCTTCAACAAGCATATTCTTCGCGAAAAGTCCGGCGATTCCGCATACACCGGCATCCTTGATATGACATCTTCTTATAATGGAATATCCTGCAATTCTGTCAAAATCTATATTATGATGCCAGCATTCATTACCTACATCAATCGCTACAGCATTAGCCCAGTCAACCGTACAGTCTTCAATGATCCAGTGATGGCCTCTATATGCAGAGATTGCACCTCTCTGAGGAATAGGCGCACCCATTGCCGCATGAGCACAGATAAGTCCTTTCACTTTTATATATGAAAGGAAAGGAGTTTTCGGGGCGAAGCATTGCTCTCTGACAGTAATCTCAATCTTATGATTCTTCGGATTCTCGTCACCCGGGAGTCTGAAATGTACAGTCTGTCCATTTGCTTCAACCCAGTATGTCCCATCCTTATCGCTCATATTGCTGTAAAGCGGAACCTGAACAAGAGGCTTACCGTCACAGAAGATCATACCTCTTCTGTTAAGATAAGGCGTCATATCTGTTTTATCATATTCTATGAATAATCTGTCATGAAGGATATTTACAGCACAGAAAGGATTATAGCCTCTGAACATATCAGGATCCAGACTATGACTCCAAATCTTCATATTGTAGTTTTTCTTATCTTCAGGATAAGCCGGATCCCATCTTCTCCAGTCCTCGCTTGGACTGAAATCATAAACTGCCTCGGATGCCTTGATGATAACTGTTCCCGGCTCTGCAGCTTCATAGCATATCATTGAATCCGGACCGTTACCGCCGCACTTCGGAGAAACACATTCATGATATTCACCCGGACCTATCAATATCCTGGTTCCCGGAACCGCCCGGTCTGCAGCTGCCTGAATCGTCTTAAGCGGAGCAGCCTCAGTTCCGTCATTATTATCTGATGCCTTTGAATCATTTTGAGAAACATAAAGCACAGAACTATAAACTGTTTCTTTCTCCCAAAAATCAAAATTTCTTCCATCAGGTAAAATCACTTCTTTAAATTGCATTACATACCCCCCCATTTTGTTAAATAACAACAATCGTGGCAGCACGTAAAACATGCTGCCACATTATACTTACAAAAAAAATATTAACAAGTCCTTAAGAACTGAATTATCTATTATTCTTCTTTTCCTTTTCCGTTGAATGCTTTTTCTTCAACATAAACCATCATATCATAGTGTAAACCATTTAGAATGCCTATAAGTAAACAACCGCCAAGTTGAAATACCCAAATGATATTATAGAAAAATCCGATTATATAAACGATAAGCGATATAACAACGCCTATAATGATCTTCACGAGATTCTTCCGTATCCACTTTTTCTTATAAAAATCGATACGTTCAAAAAGCTGTGTATTATTATTGGCAAGCTTATTAAATTTGCGATTTCTGATTATGAGTACCACAGCAGCAACACCTATATACACGACTAAACCAAAAATGAACTCACTTAATGACATATCAATACCCCTCTTAAATAATTGTATAACATGTAAGTCAAATAGATGGTATAACAATAAGGCACATATTTAGTTTATTTGTTGTGAATGGACTGAAAAATGTCGTGAAGTGAAAATAAATTATATTATATTACTAACAAGCGTTATATAATTAATTCTATTACATTTCAACCGGAATTCCGTTAACTGTAAGATCATCGGTCATCTCTATTACAAGACATTTCTTACCGTCAATAATCCTTGTACCGATGATATCGCTGTGCCTCGAGTTAACTCTGAGGACCATATTGGCATTTCGAACCTCATAGCTTCTTGTTGGAGCAACATTATCAGCAAAGAACTTCTCTTCAACCTTTACATTCGGTACAGGGATATCCTGAGGAACAAGAACTGCGTCTGCATCCTCGGACTTCTTTTCAATCTGCTTCTCACGGATCTTCTTCATATCAAACTGCTCATCGAACTTCGAATCAAACTCCGAAAGCTTCTCCTGTGAGACACCGCTCTTCTCGAACACATTTCTCATAGTATCTTTATCAAGGAATACAGTCTCTCCCGAAGATTCATCTTTTATAGTCTGTACAGTTTCTCTCAGGTTTTCCTGGATTGAAAGTACAGTTTCAAAGCTAGACTCCTCACCGAGAACATCGGATACAAACTCAGTAAAGCCTTCCTTCTGCTGCTTTGCAGGAAGTGTAGCAGAAACCTTAAGAACTGTATCGAGAAAGCTGTCCTGAAGATAATCCGTCTTCTTCGCAAAGTAAAGAATCTGCGAATCATCAGAGCTTCTCTCATTAAATGCAGGAAAGAGGAATCCAACCTCAGGAAGCTCAACTGCGAAAAGCTGTCTCAGAGTATGAATCTCACCGAGATCATCGTCGAAACCGAGACCCGGCTTAGTAAGCTTCATCGGGCAGATACTGCAGAGTATATACTTATATACCTCATCCGATGCATCATCCATTTCAATTCCATCTGTTGTAACACCCGGAACATCATACGCCTGATATATAAGAAGGATAAGATAATTACCGACATAGTTATAGGTTTCAATGACCTTCTTATAGAAATCAAGGAGAGCATCCTCATCCTTTAACTCGGAGTTTCTTATCTTTAAGAGCATGCCTTTACCGTAATCAACATTCTCAGATGTATCATCAAGAAAATCTGCATCCAGAAGATTCTTTCCGGGTGTACCCGAAAGAGTCTTTCTGAATATCTCGAGATACTTATATTTCTCTTCGTCAGGAAAGCTGTGAAAAGGTTCACTGAATGTCTTAACTATAGACTTCTCACCGTTAACATAGCAGCCTGCCATTCTCTCAATATTGCAGTCCTGAATCGTATCAAATAATGATTTTATTTCATTTATCTCTTTCTTAATCATTTACTGACTCCGTTCTTCTTTTAGGTAATCCGTAAGCCACTTCCTTTGTGTGACTGAAATGGCTATGCGGTAATGTATTCCACTTCTTAACAATATATAATATAAAGCCAAGCATAAGCGATAACGGAATAAGCGTTAACGCCGATATGATCATCATGTTCTTAAATGTATTATTGAATATAAATACAACCGAAATATATGTCACGCATAGAAGTCCGGACATATATAGCATAAAGAATTCAAAACAATAAAGAAGAATACTTCTCCATATTATCTGTCTGAACTTAGGTTTCTCTCCGTTTTCCGAAACAGTTTTAAGCTTCAGGATTGCCTGTCCGACAGTACGCCCTCTTGTAATGCATGGAATAATAATAAAATATAAAAACATAAATCCGATCCATACACTGACTGTTGTAGAAACGAGAACACCGTTAATCGGTATGATGAACATTTCTATCAAAGCAAAGAAAATATTGCTTAGAACTATATCAAGAATAAAGCCGAAAAACCTTCGGAGTATCGTAAGATGTTCGCCTTTTTCATAAGATATTTCATCAATTTCTTCTCTGGTAGGCAGGAATTTACATATGACAGGCTGTATCGCATAACCTATCACTGCTCCGAGAGTATTGTTGATCAGGTCATCAACTTCTGTATAACGATATGGTTTCGGATAAATTCCATAGAGTGCCGAATACTGGGTTGCCTCAAAAAAGAGACTTGCACAAAATCCCATAAGTACGGTTTCTCTGAATGTAAATCTGAAATAATATCTGAGATAGATTCCGAGCGGAATTGTCATAACTATATTAAACATAACCTGTAAGAAATCCGCACATTTGAGAAATTTCTTCCACACGGATAAATCCGTAATAGTACTAAATCCCAGACCAACCTTCTGCATTCCCCTGTAAAGATCCTTATAAGGAATCCAACCTATCGGATGGTCCGGCATAGCCATAACCGCTTCTTTAGACGGTAACGGAAGCACAGTGAGTAGAAAAGCACACATAAGATAAAGAATGAAGGAATAGACAATAATAGTTCTCATTATCGCTATTCCTCCATATTTTCTATAATGTTTGACCACAAAGGGAAGCGTAAATAGTCCTGCTATAACAGGAAAAAAAGCACATGCAACTGTAATCGGCTGCATATATGATTTTAAATATTCCATCATAGTACAATTTCCTCCACAGAGACGAATTGTACCAACTACGACTGAGCATGTCAAACAATTAATGTCCTATATAACAATTCGAATAAATATATATAAAAATTAAAAATTAATTATATATTGGATGCTGTCCGTCAATATCAAACACCCAAGCTTTCTTTTTATAACTTATAAAACTACATCTATATACTCCCGGTCGTACCTTAAATACCTTCCTATACAGATAATATATTTCTCCACTGTCAGAAGTAACAGAAATTCTCCGAACTTCAGGTTTAGCATAATATCTGAGAGTACCGTATTTAATTCCCTGAGCATATGCTTTTCTGATCTGATTGTTTAATAAATGAACGATAAAAGAAGTAATAAGAATAAATGGAATTCCGAAAAATAAAAATGCTATGCCTTTTTCGATACTGTTTGTAACAGACAAAACCACAACCCCTGTCAAGATTATTGCACTTACAATCCATATAGGAATCCTTTTTGCATTCAAATATGTATTCAGATTTCTGGACGTGACATACTCCCACCACTTTCGCTTTGCTAAGAAGTGGGGGCTTCTCGTTCGAGCAATCTAACGATCACAGCATACACGAGCTATCTCCGTCTGTCCGACGGTTCTATCTATACTTAAATACTTAAGTATTTGATTCCTTCATTTCGTATATT